>BNJU01001640.1_pt1 | contig 136091 bp, 253 predicted proteins | sample 8539281 | NCBI WGS metagenome assembly BNJU01 (sample SAMD00202456, study PRJDB9452) | human saliva metagenome | isolation source: human saliva | place: Japan | reverse complement strand
GGAAGTTACGTATTGTTGCCAAACTGCTTAATCAAGCTTTTGTTCATGAAAGTTACGATATTGGACGTACTTCGGCCTCAATTTTCTGTTTTATCTTGCGGTTTTCTGCATGGCTTTCACTGAGCCGTGACTCGCTCAACCACCATGTATTGATCGTTGGAATGGTAGTCGCTTTTCCTTTCTACCGCAGGTCTATTGAGCTCTGTAAAACAGAGGTGTTATTCAATACCATTGCGGAAGGGTGAGCAAACTTTATGCCTTATTTATTGACCCGCACTTCCTGTTTGCTTTAGTGTCTTTTGGTTTCACGGAAATGTGCCGAGCCTCGTCAAATATTACGATCGTGATGGTAGTCAGTAATGAAATCGATCTTTATTGGTATCGGGGCTTAGCCTTAGTGATTTACATCTTATGGCGGCTTGCAGGTGCAAGGTAGGATTTACCGCGTACCGAGTTTTGCTCCCGTGATTGACAAAGGTGGCGATGCTATCAGCATTATTAGAAGCGTTACACAAATACATTGAAGTAGAATACATTGCCGTTGTATTAAATTTCTTTGCTATATGGCTATGCGACCTCATTCTTAGGCGTGACATTAGGGTTATTTGATTATATTGCTGATTTATTTAAATTTGATGACAGCGTATTAGGCAGAACCAAAACCACACTGGTGACGTTCTTACCGCCACTATTGTTAAGTTTACAATTCCCTTATGGTTTCGTGATTGCCATTGGTTATGCTGGATTAGCTGCAACCATTTGGGAGCAATCGTGCTAGCACTGCTTGCTAAAAGCTAGTCGTCAAAATTCCCAAATGCGACTTATAAAGTGTATGAGGTAATTTTGTGATTGGCTTTGTGATCTTATTCGGTGTGTTAAATATTGTGGACAAGTAGGCGCAAACTTAGGATGGTTTGCAAGTTTCGCTAGGATAAGTTTTTCACGTTAATATTGTAGGGGCGTATCGAATACGCCCTTTTTAATTTTACATAGGAAACGAGATGAGTAACAAAACGAGCGTTTATGATAAAGAAAACTTCTTTGCGCTTTATCAAAAACTTTCGATTCTAACCCAATCAGTCTCAATGAAATAGTGGAAAAAGCCGACGATGCTTCCTCTACCCTGATTTACAAGGGAAAAATTGCTCGATCTCAGGTTGTGGAACTGGGCGGACATTTGCAACTCTATTTAGAACGCAATGCGAGGGAGTGTAGTAGGAACAGATCTTTCAGCTGAAAATGCTCGAACAAGCTGAACAAGATCTCATGAAAAAGCGCGGTCAATTTTCTGGACGTTTTTCGTTATATCAGTTACCGATGGAAAAATTAACGGAATTGCCAGAAAGTGATTTTGATGTCATTACCAGCTCTTTTGCTTTTCATTATATGTGAGAGATTTTCCCGCTTTATTAGCTTCGATTGCCAATAAAACTTAAGCCCTAACGTACATTAGTTTTTTTCCCAGAGCATCCGATTACGACTGCCATAAAGAAGGGGAGCGCTGGGAAAAAACAGAGCAAAAACAGCAAGTCGCTTATCGTTTAAATCATTACCGTGATGAAGGATTGAGAGGCGAAATTGGTTTCAACAACCTTTAAAACCTATCACCGCACGACGGCAACGATTATTAATGATTTAATTTGCCGCAGGGTTTTCAAATTGAACAAATGGCTGAACCCAATGTTAGCCGAGCATGCACAATGGTCATGAATTTAAAAGATTTGCGGCATCGTCCCCCTTATTGTTTATTAAAGCAAGAAAAGTGATAGATCGACAAAATAAACTGGTTTTTGACCGCACTTTATGGTATAAATCGCACCGCTGTTTTTGGGTTTCAAAAGCAGCGTTTTTAATTATTAACAACACACACATATCATTAAGGCTTAATCAGGGTGCCAAACGGTCGATTAGCTGATATGTGAGGCTCAACCCCAAACAAAAGGAAAATATTATGCGCACAAGTTTCACATGCGCGACATGATCAACGCGGGCGTACACTTCGGACACCAAACTCAGTTACTGGAATCCACAAATGAAACCTTTTCATTTTTGGTGCTCGTAACGGATGTTCATCATCATCAACTTAGAAAAAAACTTTACCTTTTATTCAACGAAGCTTTAGCGAATCAACCCGTATTGCTAGCAACAACGGTAAAGTATTATTCGTTGGTACTAAACGCGCGGCTCAAGAAGCAGCAAGCTGCAGCATTAGACTGTCAACAATATTACGTAAACCACCGTTGGTTAGGGTGGTATGTTGACTAACTGGAAAAACTGTTCGTCAATCAATTAAACGTTTAAAAGATTTAGAAACTCAATCTCAAGACGGTACTTTTGACAAATTAACCAAAAAGAAGCGTTAATGCGTACCCGTGAGATGGAAAAACTTGAATTAAGCCTTGGCGGTATCAAAGATATGGGCGGCTACCAGATGCGTTATTCGTTATCGGTGCAGACCACGAACATATCGCGGTTAAAGAAGCAAACAACCTAGGGTATTCCTGTATTTGCTATCGCTGATACTAACTCAACTCCAGCTGGCGTAGATTTCGTTATCCCAGGTAACGATGATGCGACTCAGTGCTATCCAACTTTACGTTTCTGCAGCTGCAGCAGCGGTTAAAGAAGGTCGTGGTAACGAAGCTCAAGTTGCTGAAGAATTAGCAGCTGACGCAGAATAATTTAAGTTTTGCAATAAGCGAAGCCCTTAATAATCAAACGATTATTGGCATAGGGGCTAGAAAATTTAGCCCTATATTTTTATCTAAAAGTGCGGTCAAAATAAATCGCATTTTTCGACAGAGGATTTTTAAAAATGGCTGAAATCACAGCATCATTAGTAAAAAGAACTTCGTGAACGTACCGGTGCCGGTATGATGGAATGTAAAAAGCATTAGTTGAAGCAAACGGTGATATCGAGTTAGCAATCGACAACATGCGTAAATCTGGTCAGCCAAAGCTAGCTAAAAAGCAGGCCGTGTTGCAGCTGAAGGTGTTATCCTTGCTCGTGTAGAAAATGGTTTCGGTGTATTAGTTGAAATGAACTGTGAAACTGACTTCGTAGCAAAAAGATGCTGGCTTTCTTTAGGCTTTAGCAAACGAAGTAGCTGATTTTCGCAGCAGCAAACAAAGGTACCTACTATCGAAGCATTACAAGCACAATTTGAAGAAAAAACGATGCTGCATTAGTGGCTAAAATCGGTGAGAACATGAACATCCGTCGTGTTGCTTACTTAGATGGTCAAGTGATTGCTCAATACTTACACGGTGCGAAAAATCGGTGTATTAGTTGCGGGTAGAAGGTTCTGCTGATGAACTTAAAAAGTGGCATGCACGTTGCTGCATCTAAACCAGAATTCGTGAACCCAGAAGATGTACCTGCTAGAAGTGGTTGAACACGAGCGTCAAATCCAAATCGACTATCGCAATCAACTCTGGTAAACCAAAAGAATCGCAGAGAAAATGGTTGAAGGTCGTATGAAGAAATTCACTGGTGAAGTTTCATTAACAGGTCAACCATTCGTAATGGATCCTTCTGTATCTGTAGGTGACTTCTTAAAAATCAGTAAACACTTCAGTGTCTAACTTCATCCGTTTAGAAGTGGGTGAAGGTATCGAGAAAAAGAAGAAGATTTCGCAGCTGAAGTTGCAAAAATCACTGGCGGTAACGCTTAATTTTCTCCATTGAGATATAAAAAGCCGATATTGAAATATCGGCTTTTTGTTGTCTTAAATTTAAGATATTTCTATTTATTTGGACGAATATCAATGGCAGGGGTCTGCATCTTTACGATATTTCTCTTCAATCAGTTTTTCAGTCCCATAGTCATCTTTTGTCAGCTTGTTCAGAGAATAAATCTTCCTCTAATGTGAGCTTTTCGGATTTTTAATCCTATCCAATTAGCTGATGCCTTCTAAGAAATTCAAACCAGATTTAAAGGCTTTGTATTCTTTTACGTGCCGTATCATCAGATGAAATCTTAAAGAGCGGAATATTATGATGCTAATTGGCTGTGACAGTTTTGATTAAATAAAAGTTACACCATGTTTATCATCTTCCTGATGGCACAAACCATGATCGAGAAATAAATCATCGAGAAAGTGCGGTGCGTTTTTGCTCGTTTTTCTTTGAGGGTTTCATACACTTTCTTAATAAAATCAATCGGTTTTCTTAATGGATGTAATATAGCAATTTAAGCTATTCGTTCTCGATTTCTCAATTATCAGCTGAAAATTTTCGGATAATCTTCAACACGATCGCAAGCAAGAGGATGTGAACCATAAATGTGTAACACAATAAAGCGTTTACCTTGTGTTGATCTTCTAAAAACTTGGGCAAATTTAGGATTAAATCAAAAATCGCTAGTAGTTTGTCGAATTAAAAGCTCCCGCCTTTTTCAAGAAAAATGGTTTCATCAGATTTTTGATGCAGCGAGGCAACTGGCGTGTCATATTCACCCTAAGAAACCTTGATTAGACAACCAGTAGGTTTTTAGACCCAGCAGACTTTAATGAGATCCACTAAGCTTTAAATCATAGTTTGGGTTCCCCATTTTTCTTTTGTCAGGTAAACGTCAGCATTAAGCGTAATGAGGCGACTGTGTTTGAGCCAGCAGATGTCATCCCATCAATGAGAGTACCATTTGTTGATGACATAAATGGTGTCATTAACAGGATAGCCATAAGCATGTAAGTAATCTTTTTCTCGCACTTTTCACCCAAAAATAATCACATAATCTTGGTATTTAGAATTTTCAAAGTGATTGTCCCCAGTTGCTTTCTGTGACATTTTTTTCAATTTCTTGCCATTCATCAACGATTTTAACAGTGGAATCAATCGTTTCTTTTTAATGGCGCAGCAATCGGTAAGTTATAGCCAATCAACAGGGTAGCGAGAGCGATAAATGTTTTATTGCGATAAAATTTCACTCCCAAATTTGACCGCACTTTTTATAATGTAAAAAGACTAATAGTGGAATAGCCAATGTCAGCTAAATAGCTACTCACTGGAATTTGTAATAGAAACTCTTTAGTTTCCAACATATCTGTCGCGAGAACCGAAGCAATATATTGATAGCTTGGGCACCAAAATTTAAGCCTGTTGGTGTATAAAATGCGTGCAAGCAAACTAATGGCAATAAAATGAAAATAGAAAGATTTTCGGCTGCTACTTAACAAAATAATGAAAAATAGCCGTGAGTAAAATCAGACTAATAGATGGCTCAGGAAAACATCCCTGAACCTCGTAAAAATCAAATAACCTGCAAGCAATGGCACAAGCCAAAGAAAAAGTGCGGTTAAAATTTGTGAGGTTTTTGATATCTTTCATAAAGTTTACCTATAAAATCAAAAACAGCGATATTTTATCGCACTTTTTCGACCAATTTCCATTTTTTTAACTTTTTCGCTCTTTTTGCTAGAATAAGCCAAATTTTGTAACCGACAAAGGAAAAGACAAATGAGCCAAACCAATTTACAAACGTATCTTTATTGAAATTAAGTGGTGAAGCATTACAAGGGTGATGAGGGCTTCGGTATCGATCCTTCGATCTTCGATCGTATGGCGTTAGAGATTAAAGAATTAATTGAAATGGGCGTGAAGTTGGTGTTGTGCTCGGCGGTGGTAACTTATTCCGTGGCGCAAAATTAGCTAAAGCGGCATGAATCGCGTAGTGGCGACCATATGGGGATGCTTTGAACCGTGATGAATGGCTTGGCATGCGTGATGCACTTCACCGTGCAGATGTCAATGCGAAATTAATGTCTGCTTTCCAATTAAATGGGATTTGCGATACCTATAACTGGTCTGAAGCGATTAAAAATGTTACGTGAAAAACGTGTGTCATTTTTCTCAGCCGGTACAGGTAGTCCATTCTTTACAACAGATTCTGCAGCATGCTTTACGTGGTATCGAAATTGAAGCTGATATCGTGTTTAAAAAGCGACCAAAGTTGATGGTGTATGATAATGCGATCCAGCAAAAATCCTAATGCGAAGCTATACCATAAATTATCTTATGCAGAAGTAATCGATAAAAGAATTACAAGTAATGGATTTAGCTGCCTTTCACGCTTGCGCGTGACCACGGTATGCCAATTCGTGTATTTAATATGTGAAAACCAGGTGCGTTACGCAAAGTCGTACTCGGTACAGAAGAAGGCACAACGATTAGTTAATTTTTAAAAGAATAAAATGGCGAGAGACTATCTCGCCTTTTTATGAATAAATTTATTCAAAACTCCCTAAAAATCCAGTAAAATCACTGTGTTTTTATCTTTTATTTATTGAAAAGGACAGATGAATGATTAATGAAATCAAACAAGATGCTGAAGCTCGCATGGAAAAAGCCTCGAAGCGTTGCGTGGGCATATTGCAAAAATCCGTACAGGCCGTGCACAACCAAGCTTTATTAGACGCAATCCAGTGGGAATACTATGGTGCAGCGACACCACTTTCGTCAATTAGCTAACGTTGGTTGCAGAAGATGCACGTACTTTAGCGGTAACAGTATTTGACCGTTCTTTAATCAGTGCAGTAGAAAAGCAATTTTAACGTCTGATTTAGGTTTAAACCCATCTTCAGCAGGGTACAACACTCGTGCCTCTTCCTCCATTAACTGAAGAACGTCGTCGTGATTTAATCAAAATCGTAAAAAGCGAAGGTGAGCAAGGTAAAGTCGCGATTCGTAACGTACGTCGTGATGCAAATGATAAAATCAAAGCATTATTAAAAAGACAAAGAAATCAGTGAAAATGATCAACACAAAGCAGAAGAAATCATTCAAAAAGTGACTGATAGCTATATCAAAAAAGTGGATGAGATCTAGCTGATAAAGAAAAAGAATTAATGGATTTCAATTGTCGAACCATGTTTTGGGGCAGACCAAGTGTCTGCCCTTGTTCTATTCTCTGATAAAGAAATAAAAGCACAAAGTGCGGTCGAAATTTTATGCAAAAACAAAAATCTTGTTATTTTTAGGATCAACCGGTTCTATTGGTCATAGTACCTTTCTGTTATCGAACATAACCCCGACAAATACCATGCCTTTTGCGTTAGTAGGAGGCAAAATGTTGAGACAATGTTTGAACAATGCGTGAAATTTCAACCGCACTTTGCCGCATTAGATGATGAAAATGCAGCAAAGGTATTGCGAGAAAAATTATCCTCGCACCACATTAAAACGGAAGTCTTAGCTGGACAGAAAGCCATTTGTGAGTTGGCAGCACATCCAGACGCTGATCAGCTATGGCAGCCATTGTTGGGGCAGCAGGATTACTACCGACTCTTTTCAGGTAAAAGCGAGTAAGAAAGTCTTGCTTGCGAATAAAGAATCCTTGGTGACTTGTGGCTAGATTCTTATTGATGCAGTGAAAGCAGTCAAAAGCAAAAATTATTGCCAGTCGATAGCGAACATAACGCGATTTTTTTCAATCCTTACCGCCTGAAGCACAAGAAAAGGTCGGATTTTTGTCCTTTGAAAGAATTAGGGTGTCAGTAAAATTGTCTTAACAGGGTTCTGGTGGGCCTTCCGTTATACGCCATTAAACGAGTTTGAGCATATTACGCCAGAACAAGCTGTTGCTCATCCAAACTGGTCAATGGGCAAAAAAATCTCTGTAGATTCTGCCACAATGATGAATAAAGGTTTAGAGTACATTGAGGCACGTTGGTTATTTAATGCATCAGCAGATGAAATGGAAGTGATTATTCATCCTCAATCTATTATTCATTCAATGGTGCGTTACGTAGATGGCTCGGTCATCTGCTCAAATGGGCAATCCGGATATGCGTACGCCAATTGCGGAAACCATGGCTTATCCAAATCGTACAGTCAATGGTGTGGAACCATTAGACTTCTTTAAAATCAAAGAATTGACGTTTATCGAACCTGATTTTAATCGTTATCCAAATTTAAAATTAGCGATCGATGCGTTTGCAGAAGGGCAGTATGCGACAACCGCAATGAATGCAGCAAATGAAATTGCCGTACAAGCCTTTTTAGATGGCTATATTAAATTTACGGATATTGCGAAAATTAACCAAGCAGCGGTTGAGCAAATGCCAGCTTCTACTATTTCAAGCATTGATGATGTATTAGCCGTAGATAAGCAAGCCCGTGAATTAGCCGATTCGCTGATTAAAAAGTTGATGTAGAATACGCAAAAGTGCGGTCATAAAATCCGAATATTTTAGAATGAAAGAACTTGATAACAATAATATTCCCGAACACGTTGCCATCATAATGGATGGTAATGGGCGCTGAGAGAAAGCAACAAAATAAGCTGCGCATTTTTGGCTCATACAAATGGCGTAGGCAGTGCGCCGTGCGGTGAGTTATGCACGACAAACTGGCGTTAAATTTTTGACGTTATATGCGTTTAGCAGCGAAAAACTGAATCGCCCTGAGCAAGAAGTGAGCGCTTTAATGTACGCTCTTTATGCAAGCATTGATCGAGAAGTCAAAAATTACATAAAAATAATATTCGTTTAAAAGATTATCGGTGATGTTTCTCGTTTTAGTGAAAAATTGCAGAGAAGATCGCAAAGCAGAAAAATTTAACGGGAAATACTACCGCACTGACTTTAAATATTGCGGCGAATTACGGTGGTTGTTGGGATATTGTTCAAGCGACTCAACAATTAGCTGAAAAAGTAAAAAGTAATGAGATTTCGGTGAGTGATATTGATGAATCACTTTTCCAGCAACATTTAGTCACACAAGATGAGCCGCCGGTCGATTTGTTAATTCGGACGAGCGGTGAGCAACGCATTAGTAATTTCTTACTTTGGCAAATTGCGTATGCGGAATTGTGTTTTTTAGATGTGCTTTGGCCGGATTTTAGTGAAAAAGATTTTAATCAGGCAATTGCCTGCTATCAACAACGTCATCGCCGTTTTGGCGGGACAGAATAAGCGGAGAACTTATGCTTAAAGAACGTGTATTATCAGCCATTGTGTTGATTGCTTTGGTATTATGTGCCTTGTTCTTATTTACCCCATTTTATTTTGCCCTAGCCTTGGGCTTTGTGGCGACACTTGGTATTTGGGAGTGGGCTCAATTTGCTCGTTTTAAAAATCCTTTAGCACGCCTTTGTATCGCGGCATTTTTAGGCGCATTTATCTTCCTCTGGCTTTATAACGAAGGTAATTATTTGGATGCGGGTCGGGTATTTGAAAACCACTTTACCGCTTTTATTGCTAAATTCAGTCGGTTGGTGGGCGCTTGCATTAGTATTAGTGGTGACTTATCCAAGCTCAGCGAAGTTTTGGGGTAAAAATATTCCCTTTTACAAGTCTTGTTTGCTTTTTCTACGTTGATTCCTTTTGTTGCCGCAGTCTTACGTTTACGTTTAGATAATTATACAGCTGATCCTCATCATGGTTTATTCTTGCTGCTTTATGTGTTTTGTATTAGTATGGGCAGCGGACTCTAGTGCCTATTTTGCTGGGACGAGCTTTTTGGTAAGCACTAAACTTGCACCCGAAAGTATCACCGGGAAAAACATGGCAAGCGTATTTGGTGGGCATGATCACCGCAGCGGTATTGGCATTTTGTATTTATCCATTTTCAGGTGAAACCTTATTAGGTAGTCGTGCAATGAGTGGTTTTGTTGTGCTTTCTGTGGCAACTGTGGCTATTTCTGTATTGGGTGACTTAGCAGAAAGTATGTTTAAACGTGAATCAGGCATTAAAGACAGTAGTCAATTAATTCCCAGGTCATGGCGGTATTTTAGATCGTATTGATAGCTTAACAGCCGCAGTACCATTCTTCACATACTTCTATTTCTTTGTGTTATAGGATAGAATATGTCGTTTTTGTGGTCGCTTGGCTCATTTATTGTTGCAATTGCTGTAGTTGGTTGCCGTACACGAATACAGTCACTTTTGGGCGCAAGAAAGTGCGGTATTAAAGTTCATCGTTTTTCGATTGGCTTTGGTAAAAGTGATTTGGCGACGCACAGATAAATTAGGCACCGAATTTGCGATTTCAGCTATTCCGCTTGGGCGGTTATGTCAAAAATGCTTGACGGGCGAAATGAAGAAGTTCCCGCAGAATTAAAATCGCAGGCATTTGAAAGTAAATCTGTTGCTCAACGTGCTTTTTGTGATTGCTGCAGGTCCCCTTGCTAATTTTATTTTTGCGATTTTTGGCATATTGGGTGATTTATTCTGTTGGGATTCCGAGTGTTAAACCAGTCATTGAAAACGTCACGCCAAATTCTCCCGGCTGCGATGGCTCAAATTGAACCGAATAGCCCAGATTTTTGGCAATTGATGGGAAAGAATACACCCGATTGGGAAACCATTAATTTATTGCTCACTGATAAGTTAGGTTCTGATTCTGTTGAACTCACATTAACGCCTTTTGGGTGAAGACCAACCTTATCAACGAACCATTAATCTGCAAAATTGGACATTTGAGCCAGATAAAGAAACAGCATTTGAAAACATTAGGGATCAATCCCAGTTTCAAGTAAAGTGGAGATGACTTTATCAAAAGTGGTGGAGAACTCACCAGCTGAAAAAGCGGGCTTATTGATTGGCGATAAAATTTTAGCAGAAAATTCGACCGCACTTGATTGGAAAGCTTTTGTCGCACAGGTTACAACAAGGTCAGCCTTTACAATCAAGGTCGAACGTAAATCAGGAAATTTTTGACAAAACCTTGCAACCGGAGAAGAATCAGAGATGGTAAATGGTTTGTTAGGGTTAAGTCCGACGTTCTTAAAAAGTTGGCGAACAGTATCGAACTGAATTAAAAATATGGTATTCTTGATGCTCTACAAAAAGGGTGTGGAAAAAGACAGGCCAAATTTCTTGGTTTATTGTAGAAGGCAATCGGGAAATTGTTTAGTGGAGAGCTTTCATTTTCCAGTTTAGCCGGGGCCAATTTCAATTGCCCAAGGTGCAGGCGCATCTTCTAACGCGGTGTGATTTATTTCTAAGTTTTCTCGCGTTGATTAGTGTTAATTTAGGCATAATGAATTTATTTCCGTTGCCAGTTTTTAGATGGTGGACATCTCGTGTTTTTTTGGCGGCGGAAGCTATCAAAGGAAAAACCCTGTTTCAGAACGGGTACAAAATTTAGTTATCGTATAGGGCTCACAATCTTGTTAATTCAAACAATTTTTGTGCTTTTTAATGATTTCTTACGTTTATAACTATTGTTTTTATAGGATAAAGTCGATGAAAAACCTTCTAATCGCAAGTTTATTATTCGGTACTACAACGAGTGTATTTGCGGCACCATTTGTAGCAAAAGACATTCGTGTTGACGGTGCTCAAGGAGACTTAGAACAGCAAATTCTAGCAAGCCTTCCTGTTCGTAGTGGTCAGCGTGTAACGGATAAAGATGTAGCCAATATTGTACGTTCATTATTCGTAAGTGGACAGTTTGATGATGTTAAAGCTTTCCAAGATGGCGACGCATTAGTTGTGAGCGTTATTGCGAAACCAATCATTTCTGAAGTGAATATTAAAGGTAACTCAGTTATTCCAACAGAAGCATTAAAACAAAACCTTGATGCAAATGGTTTCAAAAGTGGTGATGTATTAAATCGTGCGAAATTAGAAGAGTTTGCTAAAAACCTTAAGAGAACATTATAAGAGTGTAGGTGCTATAATGCGAAAGTTGATCCAATCGTGACAACTTTACCCAATAACCGCGCAGAAATTACGCTTCAAAATTGATGAAGATGATACGGCAAAACTTCGTTCAGTGACTTTTAATGGAAATGAAGCGATTTCTAGCAGTAAGTTACAAGAACAAATGGAGCTTCAACCAGATTCTTGGTGAAACTTTGGGGGTAATAAGTTTGATGGTTCTCAGTTTGATAAAGATATTCAAGCTATCCAAGATTACTACCAAAATAATGGTTATGCAAAAGCAAGAGTGACTAAAACAGATGTTCAGTTAAATGAAGAACATACAAAAGCAGATGTTACTATTGATGTAAGTGAAGGTGAAAAATACAATTTAAGTTCTGCTCGTATTGTCGGTAACTTAGGTGGTATGACTGATGAATTACAACCATTATTAGGTGAACTTCACTTAAACGATACATTCAGACGTGCGGATGTGCAAAATGTTGAAAGCTTAATTAAAGATAAATTAGGTGAACGTGGTTACGGTAGTGCAACAGTTAATGCTGTACCAACTTTTGATGATGCGAATAAAACATTAGCATTAACCTTTGTGGTTGATGCGGGACGTCGTTTATCTGTACGTCAAGTTCGCTTTGAAGGTAATACGGTTTCTGCAGATAGTACATTGCGTCAAGAAATGCGTCAGCAAGAAGGAACTTGGTATAACTCACAATTAGTTGAGTTAGGTAAAGTGTGTTTAGATAGAACAGGTTTCTTTGAGAGCGTAGAAAATCGTGTTGAACCAATTCAAGGTTCTAATGATGAAGTCGATGTCGTATATAAAGTAAGAGAACGTAATACCGGTAGTATTAACTTTGGTATCGGTTATGGTACAGAAAGTGGTATCAGCTATCAAGCAAGTGTGAAACAAGATAACTTCTTGGGAACTGGTGCCGCGGTAAGTTTAGCAGGTACACGTAATGACTACGGTACAAGTGTAAACTTGGGTTATACAGAACCATACTTTACTAAAGATGGAGTAAGTTTAGGTGGAAACGTATTCTATGAAACTTACGATAACTCGAAAAGTGATACTTTATCAACCTATAAACGTACAACTTACGGTGGTAATGTCACATTAGGATTCCCAGTTAATGAGAATAACTCATATTACGTGGGATTAGGTTATACTTATAATAAAAATCAGTAACTTCGCGTATGAATACAACCGTGATTTATACATGAAGTCAATGAATTTGACTGGAAACTCAATCAAAACTAATGATTTTTGATTTCTCATTTGGTTGAACTACAACAGCCTAAACCGTGGCTATTTCCCAACCAAAGGGGTGAAAAGCAAAGTTTAGGTGGTCGTGTCACCATTCCAGGATCTGATAACAAATATTATAAATTAAGTGCTGATCTTCAAGGTTTCTACCCATTAGATCGTGATCATCGCTGGGCTATTATCTGGAAAAGCAACCGCTTCTGATGCAAATGGCTTAGGTGGTAAACGTGTACCGTTCTATCAACTTTATACGGCGGGTGGTATCGGTTCATTACGTGGTTTTGCTTACGGTGCGGTAGGTCCGAATGCGATTTATCAAGACAAATATGGTCAATGGTATCAAAGTACTGATGTCGTTGGTGGTAACGCGATGGCTACAGCAAGCGTGGAACTTATTGTTCCAACCCCATTTGTTGGAGATAAAAGCCAAAATAGCGTAAGAACCTCACTTTTTCGTTGATGCAGCGAGCGTTTGGAATACAAAATGGAAATCAGATAAAGAAGGCTTAAAATCATCTCCGATTTATGCAACATTACCTGATTACAGCAAAGCAGGTCGAATCCGTGCTTCAACTGGTGTTGCTTTCCAATGGCAATCACCAATTGGACCATTGGTATTCTCTTATGCGAAACCAATCAAAAAAATATGAAAATGATGATGTAGAACAATTCCAATTTAGTATTGGTGGTTCTTTCTAATAAATTGAACTTTTACGTTCTATTTAAGTCAGGGATCTTCGTTCTGTGTCAGTGAGTTAGCTGACACAGAAATATTTACTAAACTAATTTAAGGAAATTCAAATATGAAAAACGTAGTAAAAAGTTACCGCACTTTCTTTAGGTCTTGCACTTGCATCAGGTTTTGCTGCTGCAGATGAAAATATCGCATTCATCAACGCGGGTTACTTATTCCAAAATCACCCGGATCGTCAAGCTGTAGCAGATAAGTTAGATGCAGAATTCAAACCAATGGCGGATAAACTTGCTGCAAGTAAGAAAGAAATTGATGACAAAATCGTAGCATCTCGTAAAAAAGTAGAAGCAAAAGTGGCTGCTTTACAAAAAGATGCACCTCGTTTACGTCAAGCTGAAATTCAAAAACGCCAAGAAGAAATCACTAAATTTGGTTCAGATGAAGAAGCTGCATTAAATAAATTAATGGAAGAGCAAGATAAAAAAGTGGCAGAGTTCCAAGAGTTAAACGAAAAACGTCAAACTGAAGAGCGTGGTAAATTATTAGAAAGCATTCAAGTTGCGACTAATAACTTAGCAAAAGCAAAAGGTTATACTTATGTTTTAGATGCTAACTCTGTAGTATTTGCAGTAGATGGTAAAGATATTACTGAAGAAGTATTAAAATCTATTCCAGCAACTGAAAAAGCAGCTCCAGCAAAAACTGAAGAGAAAAAATAATAGGTTCTCATAATGCAAAAATCCTATTCTTTACAGGAATTAGCAGCAAAAGTCGGCGGTACCCTTCGCGGTAACGCCGACGTTGTCGTAATAATATTGCCGCACTGTCAAAAAGCAGAACCAACCAGCTTACCTTCATTTCTAATGCAAAAATTTCGTCCTTTATTAGCTGAAATCTAAAGCAGGTATTCTTGTCGTGTCAGAAGCGGATGTGGAATTTTGCTCACCTGAAAGTAATTTACTTATCGTTAAAGATCCTTATGTTGCTTTACGCCGTATTAGCTCAATATATGGATACCACTCCGAAAGCGGCTCAAAATATCCACCCAAGTGCTGTTATTTCTGAAAAAGCGTCAATTGGTAAAATGTATCAATTGCGCAAATGCTGTTATTGAAGAAGGCGTTGTATTAGGCGATAACGTGATTATTGGCGCAGGGTTGTTTTGTGGGTAAATTCACAAAAATTGGGCGGGTACACAGCTTTGGGGCAAACGTAGCGTTTATCATGAAGTAGAAATTGGACAAAATTGCTTTAATTCAATCAGGTGCAGTCATTGGTAGTGATGGTTTTGGCTATGCGAATGATCGTGGTCGCTGGGAGAAAATTCCACAGGTAGGTCAGGTGATTATTGGTAATCATGTCGAAATCGGCGCTTGCACTTGTATTGACCGTGGTGCCTTAGACGCGACTGTCATTGAAGATCAACGTCATTATTGATAACCTTTGTCAAATTGCGCATAACGTTCATATCGGCACGGGTACAGCAGTAGCTGGCGGTGTCATTATGGCGGGTAGTCTAAAAGTGGGGCGTTATTGTTTAATTGGTGGAGCAAGTGTGATCAATGGCCACATGGAAATCTGCGATAAAGTAACTGTGACTGGCATGGGTATGGTGATGCGCCCAATTACTGAGCCTGGTGTATACTCATCGGGTATCCCATTACAAACCAATAAAGAGTGGCGAAAAACAGCTGCACTTACCTTGGGAATTGATGGTATGAATAAACGATTGAAAGCCCTAGAGAAAAAACTTGGCTAAGATTTTAAAACGTACCCTAGGGTGCGTTTTATTTTTATACAGAAATATCGTATAATTCCAGCGTTTTATTGTTATTTATTTTAAAGGTATTAGACGTGTCAGAGAATCAAGCAAGTAAAAGTAATTGAAGCAAAAGAAATTATGACCTTATTGCCACATCGTTATCCATTTTTTTATTAGTGGATCGCGTGTTAGACTACAAAGAAGGTGAATGGTTAAAAAGCAATTAAAAAAATATCAGTGTAAACGAACCTTGTTTTACCGGTCATTTTCCCTGGAGAGCCAATTTTACCGGGGTGTTAATTCTTGAAGCTTTTGGCACAATCAATGGGATCCTTGCATTTAAAACCCATGAATTAAAAGGTGGCGAATTATTCTATTTCGCAGGTATTGATGAAGCGCGTTTCAAACGCCCAGTATTACCGGAGATCAAATGGAATTGAACGTTCAGCGATTAAAGAACGTCGTGGTATTACAGCATTCACGGGTATTGCAACCGTAAACGGTGAAGTAGCTTGTAGCCAAATTAATGTGTGCTCGTCGATAATTAAAGAAAAATTAGGGTGAGTATGATCCACCCGGCGCAAAATTCACCCGACCGCGCTTGTTGCTGATGGCGCAGTTATTGGCGAAGATGTTGTTATCGGTCCTTTCTGTATTATTGAAGGGAGCGTTGAGATTAAAGCGCGTACTGTTTTAAATTCTCACATTGTCGTGAAAGGCGACACCGTGATTGGTGAAGATAACCAGATTTATCAATTCGCCAGTATCGGTGAAGTCAACCAAGATTTAAAAATATAAAGGGCGAAGCAACAAAAACCATTATTGGTAATGGTAAACCTTATTCGTGAACATGTGACGATTCACCGCGGTACTATTCAAGGTGGTGGTGTAACACGTATTGGTAATAACAACTTATTGATGATCAACGTCCACGTTGCTCACGATTGCCAAATCAAAAATAACTGTATTTTGGCAAACAATGCAACACTTGCAGGTCATGTTGAATTAGACGATTTTGTGATTGTTGGTGGAATGTCTGCGATTCATCAATTTGTGATTGTAGGGGCACATGTTATGCTAGGTGGTGGTTCTATGGTTAGCCAAGATGTGCCGCCTTAGTGATGGCTCAGGGTAACCATGCTCAACCTTTCGGTGTTAACCTGGAAGGATTAAAACGTCGTGGTTTTGATAAACCAACCATGCACGCGATTCGTAACGTTTATAAAATGATTTACCGCAGTGGTAAAACCCTTGAAGAAGTATTGCCTGAAATTGAACAAATTGCACAAACTGAATCTGCAATTAGTTTCTTTGTGGAGTTCTTCAAACGTTCTACTCGTGGCATTATTCGTTAATTAACGTTTTTTTTTCTCGTTAAGAGAAAATGATGAATATCAAAGAGACCGCACTATGATTTGTTCAAAGTGCGGTCGTTTTTTTAGATAAATTTAATGATAAAAGAAAAATCCGACTATTGCGATTGTTGCCGGTGAAGTCTCTGGTGATATTCTTGGTGCAGGTCTCATTCAAGCGCTTAAACGCCACTATCCGCAAGCTAAGTTTGTCGGGATTGGCGGAGAGAGAATGATTGCTCAAGGTTTTGAAAGCTTTTTGATATGGAAGAGCTCTCTGTCATGGGGCTAGTAGAAGTTCTCAAACATTTGCCTCGATTGCTAAAAATTCGTCGCAGTATCATCGAACAACTTCTGATATTAAACCTGATGTATTTATCGGTATTGATGCACCAGATTTTAATCTTACCGTTGAACTGAAATTAAAAGAAAAAGGGATTAAAACCATTCATTACGTGAGCCCATCTGTATGGGCTTGGCGTCAAAATCGTATTTATAAAATTGCTAAAGCAACCCATCAAGTATTAGCTTTTCTTCCTTTTGAAAAAGCCTTTTATGATCGTTTTAATGTGCCTTGGCTCGTTTTATTGGCCATACTATGGCAGATGCGATTCCATTAAAACCAAATAGAACGGAAGCTTGCCAGACCTTAGGTATTGATGAAAAAGGACGTTATCTTGCTATTTTAGTGGGGAGTCGTGGTAGTGAAGTTGGGTTTCTCTCAGAACCATTTTTAAAAACTGCTTAGTTATTAAAAGAAAAATATCCAGACTTGCAGTTTTTAGTTCCTTTAGTGAATGAAAAACGTCGCCAGCAATTTGAGGAAATAAAGGCTCAGATTGCTCCTGATCTTGATATGCATTTAATTGATGGTAAAGCACGCCAAGTGATGATTGCTGCCGAAGCAACTTTACTTGCTTCGGGCACCAGCAGCACTTGAGGCTATGTTGTGTAAATCGCCAATGGTAGTGGGCTATCGAATGAAACCATTCACGTATTTCTTGGCAAAACGATTAGTCAAAACAAAATATATTTCATTGCCTAATTTGATTAGCGGATGAAATGCTTGTGCCAGAAATGATTCAGGAAGATTGCGAACCGCAAAAATTGGCAGAACAACTTTCTCAGTATTTAGGCGATGACGAAAGTGCGGTCAAATCTCGCAGTGTTTTAATTCAACGTTTTACTGAATTACATAAATTAATTCAATGTGATGCGGATAGCCAGCCGCACAAGCTGTGATTGATTTATTGAGCAAAAACATGACTGATTTTGTTTATCCTGAAGGTTATCAATTAGTTTGCAGGAGTGGATGAAGTTGGACGAGGCCCTTTAGTGGGGGCAGTTGTAACGGCTGCAGTGATCTTAGATCCGAATAATCCGATTACTGGTTTGGCAGATTCTAAAAAGCTCAGCGAGAAAAAACGTCTTGCACTCGCAGCAGAAATTAAAGAGAAGGCCTTAGCTTGGGCAATGGGACGAGCAGAGCCAGCTGAGATCGATGAATCTGAATATTCTGCATGCCTCTATGCTAGCAATGGAACGAGCAGTAAAAGCCTTAAAAATTCAACCGCACTTTGTGTTGGTAGATGGCAATCGTATTCCGCCTAACCTTGGTTTACCTGCTCAAGCGGTAGTGAAAGGGGATTCACTTGTGGCTGAAATTAGCGCCGCCTCTATTTTGGCAAAAGTCGCACGCGATCAGGAAATGGAAGCATTAGATAAAAACATCCTGAATATGCTTTTGCTCAACATAAAGGGTATCCGACCAAATTACACTTAGAAAAATTAGCGGAACTGGGTCCTTTACCTGAGTATCGTCGAAGTTTTCTCACCCTGTGAAGAAAGCATTAGGCATAGAAGAGTAGTGAGCTTGAAAGATTTGTAAGATTGAAGGATAGAGTATGAATACCATTTTTGATCATGCACTTTGGGTGAGTCCATTATTTTGGACATTAATGCTGTTTGATGCAGCCATCATTTTATTTGTACATAATAAAAATTGTATGGATGTGGGTGGCATTATTAGTGATGCTCTTTTTATCTAAGTGGTATTCTCAGTATTCAAGAGATCTTGGTTGGCTTTTAGTGATCCTAATATTATCCTCATTGCTTTACTCTTCATTGTAGGGGAAAGTTTAGTCCGTACAGGAATTGCTTATCGCGTGAGCGATGGCATCTTGAAAGTAGCAGGAAATAGTGAAGTCAAGGTACTTATTTTTACTGATGCTTTCAGTGGCAGGATTAGGTGCATTTATGAGCTCAACAGGTGTGGTTGCGGTGTTTATTCCTGTTGTGATGATGATTTGCCGCCAAAATGAATATTTCACCCAAACGATTAATGATGCCATTAAGTGTAGCAGGATTAATCAGTGGGATGATGACATTAATCGCGACAGTCCCCTAACCTTGTGGTGAATGTGAATTAGTAAAAGACACCAATCTTCGTCTTGAGTTTTTGATTTCACCCGATAGGATTGTTGATCTTAGTGTTGGGTATGGGCTATATGCTTTATCGCTCGTCGATGGCTTTCTGATAATAGTGATGAAAGCAATCAAGATACGGCGCAGAGCTCCATGAATGAGTTAATTAATGAATATGGTTTGAAAGATCGTACCAAAGCGTTTGGTGGTGAAAAAGCACGTCCCCTTTCGTAGGTAAAACCTAGATCAACTTCATTTGCGTTCTAGCTATCAACTCAAATGTGTTGGCGATTGAGCGCTGGAAACATTTCCGTCCAAGTTACATCATGCCTCTTTGGCACCTCAGAGATAAAAGCAAAAGATATTCTCATGAGTGGATCTGGAAACGCTGTGATTTTCAATTTCTGATATGTTTTGCCAAGAGTTTCATTTAGAGCCTGCCGAAATTAAATCACAATCGTTTGATCAGCAAGCACGTTCCATTGGGATGGCTGAGTTAATTATTGTGCCGAACTCCGCCTGTATTGGTAAAACGACTGCTGAGTTACACTCCGCACAAAATATGGCTTAAATGTGGTTGGGATTAAAGCGAGATGGATGGTGTTGAGTGATGCTTTTAAAGAGAAAATATCGCTCAGGTGATTTGCTTTTAGTGATTGGTGATTGGCGACTTATTCAAGCGATGCGTGATCGTCGAAAAAGATTTCCTTGTATTGAATTATCCGAAAGAAATGGAGCGTGCCGTACCAGCTCAACGTCAGCACCACTAGCCTTACTATCCATTTTGACTATGGTGGTACTGATGGTGTCAGGTGTCGTGCCGAATGTTGTGGCTGCTTTAATTGGTTGTTTAATGCTAGCTTATTTCCGCTGCGTGGATGCTAAAAGTGCTTATGACTCCATTCAGTGGCCAGCCTTTATTTCTGATTATCGGAATGATGCCATTTTTCGACCGCACTTCAAAAAAACAGGTGGGGTAGAGTTTGCGGTGAAATGGCTCATACAAATCATTGATGGATGGGGAATGTATCCTGTATTGATTGTACTCTTTGTTTTTTTGTGCATTAGTTGGGTTGTTTATTTCGAATACAGCTACTGCAATTTTAATGGCTCTATTGCGATTTCTCTTGCGACACAGCTAATGTGTCTCCCGTGCCATTTGCGATGGTTGTCGCGATTGCGGCTTCTGCTGCATTTATGACGCCCAGTCTCTTCTCCAGTGAAATACCATGGTGGTGGGGACCAGGTGGCTACAAATTTGCTGACTTTTATTAAAAATCGGTGTACCTTTTACCTTAATTGTTATGTTGGTAACTGTTTTTATTGTGCCAATACTGTTTTCCATTTTAAATGAAAAAGAGCGGTCAAACTGACCGCTCTTTTTATATCTCAGCGAGATTATTTATTTAATTTTTGCTTTGTAGTTGGGTTCATTAAGTTTTCTACAGAAAGGATGTCATCTAATTGTTCTGCGGTTAATAAACCTTTTTCTAACACAACTTCACGTACGCCTTTACCCGGTTTGAGCACAGATTTTACCCACTAAGTCGCCATTATGGTGACCGATAAATGGATTTAAGTAAGTCACGATACCGATTGAGTTAAATACGTAGTTTTCACAAATTTCTTTTTGTTTACAGTAATACCGTCTCACATTTATCGCGTAAGTTCACGCAAGCATTGGTTAAGATGTCGATAGATTCAAACATTGCTTGACCAATCACTGGTTCCATTACGTTTAATTGTAATTGACCCGCTTCAGATGCGAAAGTAACGGTAGTATCGTTACCAATCACTTTAAAGCATACTTGGTTCACCACTTCTGGAACAACAGGGTTTTACTTTTGGCTGGCATGATAGAAGAGCCCGCTTGTAATTCAGGTAGTTAATTTCTTTAATACCTGCACGTGGACCAGAAGAGAGTAAACGTAAGTCGTTACATACTTTAGATAGTTTTACTGCGGTACGTTTTAATGCACCATGAACCATGACATAAGCACCACAGTCAGATGTTGCTTCGATTAAGTTTTCTGCCGGTACGCAAGCTAATCCAGTCACTTGAGCAAGGTGTTTTACAACTAATTCTGTATAGCCTTGTGGAGTATTTAAACCAGTACCGATTGCGGTTGCACCAAGGTTTGACTTCAAGGAGTAAACTCATGCTGTACGTTTTAAGTTACGTACTTCCTCTTCAAGTAATACGGCGAAAGGCTTTAAACTCTTGACCAACAGTCATTGGCTACGGCATCTTGTACTGGGTTGACCCATTTTTTTAAAGATGTTTAGCAAACTCTTTTTGCTTTTATTATCAAAACCGTCATGTAAAGTATTGGATTTTTGTCGATTAAGTTTTTAAGATGCTGTTATATACCGCAATACGGAAACCGGTAGGATACGCATCGTTGGTTGATTGGCTTGCGTTAACGTGATCCATTGGGTTAATCACGTCATATTCGCCTTTTTATAGCCAATTTTTCAAGCGCAAGGTTAGCAACTACTTCATTGGTATTCATATTGACAGACGTACCTGCACCACCTTGATATACGTCTGATGGGAATTGATTCAAGCATTTTCCAGTGGTAAGAATTTCATCACAAGCTGCCACAATCGCTTTTTGCAATATCACTTGGAATTGCACCCTAATTCACCATTCGCTAGAGCAGTCGCTTTTTCACCATTACCATGCCACGTACAAATTCGGCACATCAGAAATGGTTACATTAGAAATATTGAAGTTTTCGACCGCTCTTAAGGTATGGATACCCCAGTATGCATCTGCTGGTACATCGCGTTCACCTAATAAATCCACTTTTTCTGTATTGAGTCATTTTAATCACCTTTTTGGTTGTTAATTAATTTGAGGTAATTATAGGAATTTACATAGAAAATAAATTTGACATGGATCACATTTCAAATAAGACGTATAAGAGATATTTTCATTTCTCGCATAAGTTTTTAGGGGTAAAATTAATTCAGCTATATTAATTTTATGCTGATTTTAGCTGTTCACCTATTTTCTCAAAACAGTTTCTGAATGAGTTCTGCACGATGAGCCAAGCACTCGTAGAATAAGTCCACCTTCATTTAATTGAGAAACGCCAATAAGTAGAGATTTTTCACTTTCCTGCTGTTGAAGTGTTTGGACGATTTGTTTAACTTCAGTTGGTGTTTTCTGCAAATTGAGATAAACCAACGATCCTTGATGTGAGAACTCTTCCATTTGGCTTAATGCGGTCAATTTCATTTGTGCAGGCTGCCATTGAATACAATCCAAAACAAGCGGTTTAGTTTGCCCGTTATTTTTGCAAAAAGCTGAACTTTCAGATGAGAAGAAAATTGACGAAATTCCAAAACGTTTCATTATTTGCTACTCGACCAGTAGCTACAATCTCACTATAAATCAGGGTGCTATTAGGTTGCATATTGATGAAATGTTTTTGTTTAAATGACAGAATGCTTATGCAATACCAATGGATGGGGCAAAATAAAATAAACGACTATTCTCTTCAAGCTGAATGAACGTATTTTGTTCGGCAAAATCGCTTTCATTCATTGCCTGAACACGGGTAAAAAGCTTGCGTATTTAAAGAAAGTGCGGTCGATTCTGCGAGCGTTATTTGAATATCGATACGATCCCCAGATAAGAGTCCTGGCGAAGAAGACATCTGAATGGCATTAAGTCCATTTGTCCGAAAAGCATCCGCATAAGCAGGTAACGTCATCACTTTGAAAGGGGGCGTGGCAAAATATTCCGCAAGCTGAGTTTTTACCGCTTGGAGAAACGTTTAGTTGAGAGTTTGAGCGTACTGTTCATAATCAATTAAATTTGTAAAATCCCTCTCCTCAAAAAGAAGAGAGGAGAGTGCTTTTATCTCACTAATGCTTTTAGGTTCTTCTACATTTCTTTCAACAAGGCGTATTTTTCAATCCAACCAATCACGCCATCTAAATTTTTCTTTTTCATCAGGTTGGTAAAGATAAACGGCTGACCGTTACGCATACGAGCGCATCGCGTTCCATGACACTTAAAGTCAGCGCCAACGAATGGGCGCGAGGTCAGTTTTGTTAATCACTAATAAAGTCAGAACGGGTGATACCAGGTCCCACCTTTACGCGGGATTTTTTTCGCCTTGTGCGACGTCAATCACGAAAAATAGTCACATCTGCTAAATCAGGGCTAAAGGTGGCAGATAAGTTATCACCACCCGATTCGATAAAGACGATTTCTACATCCGGGAAGCGTGCAACCATTTCATCGACTGCTTCAAAGTTCATTGAGGCATCTTCACGAATTGCCGTGCGGGCAACCGCCTGTTTCTACGCCCATAATTCGCTCTGGCGGAAGTAGACTATTTTTCGTTAAAAATTCCGCATCTTCTTGAGTATAAATATCGTTAGTAATCACCGCCACGCTATATTTACTCGCCATTTCGCGAGTCAGTTTTTCAATTAACGCGGTTTTGCCTGCACCAACAGGGCCTGCTACGCCAATTTTAATGTAGTTACGCATAATGTTCCTTTTGGGTTGATTCGTCGAGGTGCATTTTTATAACCCTCAGCAATAAGTAAAAATTCAATAAAAATGACCGCTCTACGACATATAAAGTCGCGTATAAAGCACTTCGTGCTGCATGGAGCGGATGTCATTTGCGAGAGTTGCTGCACCCAGCCAATCAAGATTGGGCTCAAGGCTTAATTCGACAGCTTGCAAGAGCGCACTACGCAAAATCAAACAGAATATCTTGCCCGTCCATTTGGCTGAGTGGAATGAGTTTCACGCCATTGGTAATGGTGCCGACTGCTGCATTGTAGTAGAACGCATAAAGAGTATCCGCTTTGCTGAGCCCCATTGCTTGCGCCACCATCGCAAACACAATGGGGAAATAGCCTTGCACGGTTTTATTTCTGAATCGCTTGCTGAAATTGGCTCAACATTGGGTGTTGTTCATAGCGGATAAAAATTTTTAATAACCGCACGCCGAGTTTTAAAACTGCCTTCACGGCTTTCTCGCGCAATTTTGGTCGCAGATAGCGAATGGTCTAATTCGCACAAACGGTCAAAATCATTGGTAGCCATGGCTTCAAATGCGAGCGAAAGATAAGCGCCATCGTTATACACCCAGTTTTGTAAAAGCTGAGTTTGCACATATTCTTCTAAGCTTGGTTTTGTCGAAACAACACCTTGTTGAACAAAGGTTTCTAAAACCGTTTGAATGGTTAAAGCCCCCGATTGGCAAAAGTCGGGTCAACCGAGTGCAACAATGCACCTAAATCAGCCAGGCTTCGGTTTTAATGTTGATGCCAATTGCCGTCTCCATGATGATGATAGTCCGTGATGATCATGCGAATGACTGTGCGAATGCCCGTGCCCTTGTGCCGAGTGGCACGCAAACGCTTGGCTTAAACGGCGTTCAGCTTTTTGAGGATGAAATCCCGCCGCTTGTAACCATTCGAAACATCGGCTTATCGTAAGGCAATGTCACTTCATCGCCATCTAAAAACAGCGGAGAGTGTTTATTACCGATTTCATAACAAGCTCGCGCCATTTCAGGCAAAGGCTTTTGGGAGACAGTACAATCACTTCACTCGGGCAGAATTTCAATACGATGACTAGTTCATCGCTGATAAACACCACATCATCGTGCTTTAAACGTTGTCCTTCTTTGAGTAAGCGAAAATGCGACTTCACGTCCCGGTATTTGTAGTTTTACGCAGGATGTTGCGCTCACTCTCATGCCACTGCATACGCAACACGTTCAATGGTTTGATGTGTAATCTTGCCTCTGATTGAGACTCAGCTAAATCGCCTCAAAATGGCATCCGATAATAAGCAAAAATCGGGTTAATGATTTTCATTTTTATAAATTCGAGCAGTGCGTGTCATACACGCACTTTCTTTATTATTGAATGGTGTGCGTTTTTATTAGAACAAGAAATATCGTTGTCCTAATGTCACTGTATCTACGGGTTCGCAGGTAATTAATTCACCATCCACTCGTACTTCATAGCGTTCTGGATCTACCGTGATTTCAGGTGTCGCGTTGTTATGAACGAGATCTTTTTTACCTACGCTGCGGCAGCCTTTCACGGCAATGGTTTCTTTGTGTAAGCCGAATTTAGCACGAATATCGGCTTTTTCAGCGGCTTGTGAAACAAAGAATACTGCTGTTTGTGCTGTCGCCAAACCTTGTGCACCGTACATTGGACGGTAGAATACAGGTTGTGGCGTTGGAATTGAGGCATTTGGATCGCCCATTTTGGCGTAGCTAATAAAGCCTTTTTTAATCACGACTTCGGGTTTTACTCCAAAGAACATCGGTTTCCATAACACGATATCTGCAATTTTGCCCACTTCTAACGAACCAATATGATCCGCAATACCATGTGCAATCGCTGGGTTGATGGTGTATTTCGCGATATATCGTTTAATACGGAAGTTATCGTTTCCTTCATTGCCCTAGCTCACCACGTTGCATTTTCATCTTTATCTGCGGTTTGCCATGTACGAATAACGACTTCGCCAATACGTCCCATCGCTTGAGAGTCTGAACTCATAATCGAGAAAAACGCCCATATCGTGCAAAAAATATCTTCCGCTGCAATAGTTTCAGGGACGGATACGGCTATCAGCAAAATGCTACGTCTTCCGGCACGCGTTTATCTAAGTGATGGCAAACCATCAACATATCTAAATGTTCATCAATGGTGTTTTTTTCGTAAATGGGCGAGTCGGATTAGTAGATGCTGGCAATACGTTTGGATACATCGCCGCTTTAATGATATCTGGCGCATGACCGCCACCTGCACCTTCCGTGTGGAAAGTATGAATCACACGTCCATCAATCGCTTTCATGGTATCTTCTAAGAAACCACTTTCATTTAGCGTGTCGGTGTGAATCGCCACTTGAATATCCATTTCATCTGCGACTTTTAATGCAGAATCAATTACTGCAGGCGTTGCACCCCAGTCCTCATGGATTTTTAAACCTAATGCACCCGCTTCAATTTGTTCACGTAGCGGATCTAGCGTTGAACAGTTTCTTTACCGAAAAATCCTACGTTAACAGGTAAAAGCTTCTGCCGCTTGGAACATGCGTTCCATATACCATGCACCTGGTGTACAAGTCGTTGCGTGTACCATCAGCTGGGCCTGTTCCGCCACCAATTAAGGTAGTAACCCCGCTTTCAATCGCATGTTGTGCTTGTTGAGGGCAAATAAAGTGAATATGCGTATCGATACCGCCTGCGGTCGCAATTAAATGCACCATTATGCACTTCTGTGCTAGCACCGATAATCATATTTGGCGTGACGTTATCCATGGTGTCAGGGTTACCTGCTTGTCCGATGCCGACAATGCGACCATCGCGAATACCAATATCGGCTTTAATAATGCCTAATTTCGCATCAATGATCATCACGTTGGTAATCACAAAATCCAATACATTTGGATTGTCACGAGTTGCGGTACCGCTTTGCGCCATGCCATCACGTACACTTTTTACCGCCACCAAATTTACACTCATCGCCTTTGGTCAATAAATCTTGTTCAATAGTTGCCCATAAATTGGTATCACTTAAACGGACTTTATCGCCAACGGTTGGGCCATAAGTTGCTACATATTGTGCTCTTGAAATTGTTAATGCCATTTTGCCCGACCTTATAATTTGCCATCAATTTGATTATGGACGCCGTAAATAGTTTGCGAACCACCAAAAGCGACTAATTCAACTGATTTTACTTCACCGGGTTCAAAACGCACTGCGTTGCCAGATGGAACATTTAAGCGCATTCCGCGCGCTAAAGTGCGGTCAAATTTAAGGGCATTATTGGTTTCAAAAGAAATGGTAATGGGAACCGACTTGGATTGGTCGGTCGCCTGAATTGGTTACTTCGATTGTGACGGTTTTTCTGCCGACATTGGCAATGATATCGCCTTCAGCTAATTGGTATTCACCGGATCATCTTATTTAAATCCTTCTATTTTTAAACTTTTATGAAAGTTCCCCTCTTTGCTAAAAGAGGGGGATTTTTCTTTATCTAATCGGATTGTGCACGGTAACAAGCTTCGTGCCATCTGGAAAAGTTGCTTCGATTTGTACTTCATGCACCATCTCGGCAACACCTTCCATCACATCTTCGACAGTGAGTAGCGTTGCGCCATATTGCATAACTTCAGCCACACTCATGCCATCTCTTGCCGCTTCTTGTAAATGGCTTGCAATGTACGCGATTGCTCTCTGGATAGTTTAATTTTACGCCACGAGCTTTTGCGTTTTGCTGTGAGCTCACCGGCTAAAAAAGAGCATCAATTTCTCTTGTTCTCTTGATGTTAAATGCATATTGTTGTTCCTTAATTTAGTATTATGCAAAATGCGCTGAATTTTACGTAAAAATGAAATAGGAAAAAAATATTTTATTATATTTTTAATCATGCCCCTTGAAATCATAAAAACTTCCTTATATAGAGGTTGCATTAACTAATTTTAAGAAGGAAATTAATCATGAATATTCGTCCTTACACGATCGTGTAATCATTAAACGTGAAGAAGTAGAAACTCGTTTCAGCTGGCGGTATCGTATTAACCGGTTCAGCGGCGACTAAATCAACCCGTGCGAAAAGTATTGGCAGTGGGTAAAGGTCGTATTTTGGAAAAATGGTACCGTTCAACCTTTAGATGTAAAAAGTTGGCGATACAGTCATTTTCAATGATGGTTATGGCGTGAAAAGTGAAAAAAATCGATGGTGAAGAAGTGTTAATCATTTCTGAAAACGACATTTTGGCGATTGTGGAATAATTTAAATTAAGGAAAAAAGAAAATGGCAGCAAAAGACGTAAAATTTGGTAACGATGCACGCGTAAAAATGCTTAAAGGCGTGAATGTATTAGCAGATGCAGTAAAAAGTGACCCTGGCCCTAAAGGTCGTAATGTCATTTTAGATAAATCATTTGGCGCACCAACTATCACTAAAGATGGTGTGTCTGTCGCACGTGAAATTGAATTAGAAGATAAATTTGAAAACATGGGTGCACAAATGGTGAAAGAGGTTGCCTCTAAAGCCAATGATGCAGCAGGTGACGGTACAACGACTGCGACAGTTCTTGCTCAAGCTATCGTAAATGAAGGCTTAAAAGCTGTGGCTGCAGGTATGAACCCAATGGATTTAAAACGTGGTATCGATAAAGCAGTAAGTGCGGTTGTTTCTGAGCTTAAAAATTTATCTAAAACCTTATGAAACTTCTAAAGAGATTGAGCAAGTTGGTACAATCTCAGCTAACTCAGACAGCATTGTGGGTCAATTAATTGCTCAAGCAATGGAAAAAAAGTGGGCAAAGAAGGCGTGATTACCGTAGAAGATGGTACTGGTCTTGATGATGAATTAGCGGTTGTGGAAGGGATGCAATTCGATCGTGGTTACTTATCACCTTATTTCATCAACAAACCAGAAACGGCAACTGTTGAATTAGACAACCCATACATTCTTTTAGTGGATAAAAAAGTATCAAATATCCGTGAATTACTTCCAGTATTAGAAGGTGTGGCAAAAGCGGGTAAACCATTATTAATTATTGCTGAAGATATCGAAGGTGAAGCGCTTGCAACTTTAGTGGTGAACACCATGCGCGGTATCGTAAAAGTGGCTGCAGTGAAAGCGCCAGGCTTTGGTGATCGTCGTAAAGCAATGTTACAAGATATTGCGATCTTAACAGCAGGTACCGTGATTTCTGAAGAAATCGGTATGGAACTTGAAAAAGCGACATTAGAAGATTTAGGTCAAGCAAAACGTGTAGTCATCAACAAAGACAATACCACGATTATCGATGGTGTGGGTGATGAAGCACAAATCAAAGGTCGTGTGGCTCAAATTCGTCAACAAATCGAAGAATCAACTTCTGATTATGACAAAGAAAAACTTCAAGAACGCGTAGCTAAACTTGCCGGCGGTGTGGCTGTAATCAAAGTAGGTGCAGCAACTGAAGTTGAAATGAAAGAGAAAAAAGATCGTGTGGATGATGCATTACACGCAACTCGTGCAGCAGTTGAAGAAGGTATCGTTGCAGGTGGTGGTGTTGCATTAGTTCGTGCTGCAACCAAAGTCGCAGCAACCTTAAAAAGGTGATAACGAAGAACAAGATGTAGGGTATCAAACTTGCATTACGTGCAATGGAAGCGCCACTTCGTCAAATCGTCACTCAACGCAGGTGAAGAAGCATCTGTTGTGCAAGTGCGGTTAAAAATGGCGAAGGAAACTTTGGTTATAACGCAGGGTACCGAACAGTACGGCGATATGATCGAAATGGGTATTCTAGATCCAACTAAAGTCACTCGTTCTGCGTTACAATTCGCGGCTTCTGTAGCAGGGCTTTAATGATCACTACAGAATGTATGGTTACTGATCTTCCAAAAGATGATAAAAGCTGATTTAGGCGCTGCCGGCATGGGCGGTATGGGAGGCATGGGCGGAATGATGTAATTCCCCTTTGCGAAAAAGAAAGTGCGTCGTTTTTTTCTTTATAGAAATGCGATCGCATTTTTTTATTTGTGTGGTGCTACACTTTACTTGTTTTCGATGATTTTATAGGTATAACAATGACAATTTCCCAAACTGAACTTAATCAACAACTCAAATCTGCCGGTATTGGTATTAATGCAACTGAATTACATGGCTTTTTGAGCGGCTTAATTTGTGGTGGACTGAAAGATCAAAGCTGGTTACCGCTTTTATATCAATTCAGTAACGATAACCACGCCTATCCAACCGCATTAATTCAGCCGATTACCGAAAATCTATGAACAGATTGGTAAAAACCTTAGGGGATGTAGAAGGGATTTGATTTTTGAATTAGGCTTAACCGAAGATGAGAGCGTGTTTGCACGTGCAGACAGTCTATCAGACTGGGCAAACCAATTTTTACTGGGTTTAGGGCTTGTTCAGACTGAATTGGGTAAAGAAAAAGGCGAAATTGGCGAAGCGGTAGATGATTTACAAGATATTTGTCAGCTTGGTTATGAAGAAGATGATGATGAAGAAGAGCTTGCTGAAGCCCTAGAAGAAATTATTGAATATGTTCGCACCATTGCGATGCTGTTTTACACCCATTTCAACGATGATGCACAAGAAATAAAAACCGATATTACATTAAAAGGAGCGAAAACATGGATCCGCATACATGGCGGCATTACCGCAAGAAGAATTTACAGAACGTCGTCAAAAAGTATTCGCACAAATGCAGCCAAATTCTGCTTTGTTGCTATTTTCCGAAATTGAAAAACGTCGTAATAACGACTGCGATTTTCCTTTCCGTCAAGACAGTTACTTTTGGTATTTAACGGGTTTTAATGAGCCAAATGCAGCGTTGTTATTGATTAAAACGGAAGATGCGGAAAAGGCAGTTGTATTTCTTCGTCCGCGAGATCCTTTGCTTGAGACATGGAATGGTCGCCGATTGGGCGTTGAGCGCGCACCGCAAAAACTCAATGTTAATGAAGCCTATTCTATTGATGATTTTCAAAACTGAATTTTCCAAAATTAACGGAAAAATTGACCGCACTTTATCATGTGGCCGATCGTCATCCTTGGGGTGATAAATTATTAGCCGAAAGTGCGGTGAAATTTTACGCTGTTTTTTTGATTGGCAGCCGATGTTAAGTGAAATGCGCTTAATCAAATCTCCAAACGAAATTCGCTTAATGCAGCAAGCGGGACAAATTACAGCGTTTGGACATATTAAAAGCGATGCAAGTGACTCGTCCAAATCGTTTTTGAATATGAAATTGAAAGCGAAATTCTGTATGAATTTAATCGTCATGGTGCTAGATTTCCGTCTTATAATTCCATTATTGCTGGGAGGGCGATAATGCCTGTATCTTTTGCACTACACTGAAAAATGATCAACCCATTTTGAAAGATGGCGATCTTGTTTTGATTGATGCAGGGTGTGAGTTTGCTATGTATGCAGGTGATATCACACGTACATTTCCGGTGAATGGTAAATTTACTCAGCCACAACGTGAGATTTATGAATTAGTGTTAAAAGCACAAAAACGCGCGATTGAGCTATTAGTGCCGGGTAATTCAATTAAACTGGCGAATGATGAAGTGATCCGTATTAAAAACTCAAGGCTTGGTGGATTTAGGTATCCTGAAAGGGGATGTAGATAAGCTGATTGAAGAAAAAGCTTATCGTCAATTTTATATGCATGGTTTAGGTCATTGGCTTGGCTTGGATGTGCACGATGTTGGTCGCTACGACGATGATCGTAGCCGTAAGCTTGAAGTGGGATGATCATCACAGTTGAGCCAGGTATTTATATTTCAGAAGAGGCGGATGTGCCAGCTCAATATAAAGGCATTGGCGTGCGTATCGAGGATAACTTGTCTGATGACAGAATATGGCAATAAAAATCTGACCGCAGCGGCACCAAAAGAAATCGATGACATTGAAAAATTTAATGAAAAATTGAGAAGAATTCTCAAAATTTGTGATCTCAGTGCAAGTTTTTTTGTGCAGTTAAGCTGCTAATATACTGTTAGATAAAAGAAAGACCAATCAAATCAGTAAGGAGTCGATTATGTACAAACACGTTTTAGTTGCGGTAGATCTTTCTGACGAAAGTGAATTTCTACTCAAAAAAGCCGTGGGAATTGCAAAACGTAATGATGCGCAACTTTCCATCATCCATGTAGATGTAAACTTCTCGGATCTCTATACTGGTTTAATTGATGTCAATATGTCATCAATGCAAGATAGAATTTCGAGCGAGACACAAAAAGCGCTAATTAATTTAGCAGAACATGCTGGTTATCCAGTGAAAAGAAAAATTGAGCGGTAGCGGTGATTTAGGTCAAGTTTTGACAGACGCTATTGAGCAGTATGATGTAGATCTACTAGTGACAGGTCATCACCAAGATTTCTGGAGTAAATTAATGTCTTCAACACGTCAAGTGATGAATACCATTAAAATTGATATGTTGGTTGTGCCACTTCGCGACGAATAGTGATCAAAAATTATTTTTAGCCCCTATTAAAATAACGTAAATTTTAACCGCACTTCTCAATCAATGCGCAGAGTGCGGTTTTTCTTTTTAAGATCAGTGAAAAAGCCTTTTTCTCTAGGTCAAAAATATGCAAGAATAGTGAGCTTATTTTATAAATCGTGATCGAGATAGAGACACAAGGTTTTTATCAATGAAAAACAACAGCAGAAATTAGACAGTCATTCCTTGATTTTTTCCATAGCAAGGGGCATCAGGTCGTCGCAAGTAGTTCACTTGTGCCTGAAAACGATCCGACATTGCTTTTTACCAATGCCGGTATGAACCAATTTAAAGACGTGTTCCTTGGTATGGACAAACGTCCTTACTCACGTGCGACAACTGCACAACGTTGTGTGCGCAGGTGGTAAAGCATAATGACTTAGAAAACGTCGGTTATACGGCGCGTCACCATACTTTCTTTGAAATGCTCGGCAACTTCAGCTTTTGGCGACTATTTCAAACATGATGCGATTAATTTTGCGTGGGAGTATTTGACTTCTCCACAATGGCTCGGGCTTACCAAAAGGAAAAAGTTATGGGTAACCGTGTATGAAACCGATAATGAAGCTTATGACATTTGGCATAAAGAAGTTGGTGTCCCAGCAGAGCGCATTATTCGTATCGGTGATAACAAAGGTGCGCCTTATGCATCAGATAACTTCTGGGCAATGGGTGACACAGGTCCTTGTGGTCCATGTACTGAAATTTTCTACGATCACGGTGATCACATTTGGGGTGGCCCTCCAGGCTCACCAGAAGAAGATGGTGACCGCTATATCGAAATTTGGAACGTGGTATTCATGCAATTTAACCGTCAAGCAGACGGTACAATGGAAAAATTACCACGTCCATCGGTTGATACCGGGATGGGTTTAGAGCGTATTTCTGCTGTATTACAGCACGTAAACTCTAACTATGAGATCGATATTTTCCAAAAATTAATTGCGAAAAACCGCAGAAATCGTAGGAACAACAGATTTAACTAATAAATCATTACGCGTAATTGCAGACCACATTCGTTCTTGTGCATATTTGATTGCAGATGGCGTAATTCCATCAAATGAAGGTCGCGGTTATGTATTACGTCGTATTATCCGTCGTGCAGTACGTCATGGTCACTTGTTAGGGAGCAAAAGAAGCGTTCTTCTATAAACTTGTGCCGACTTTAATTGAGGTCATGGCGGAAGCAGGAAAAGAAGAAGAAAAACAAGCCAATGTCGAAAAAAATTACTTCGTTTAGAAGAAGAACAATTTGCTCGTACATTAGAGCGCGGATTAAGCTTTATTAGACGATGCGCTAGCTCAAGTGAAAGATGGCGTGTTGTCAGGTGAAAGTTGCCTTTAAACTTTATGATACTTATGGCTTCCCACTTGATTTAACCGCTGACGTATGTCGTGAGCGTGATATTGCAATTGATGAAGCAGGTTTTGAGCGTGAAATGGAAGCGCAACGCTTACGTGCACAATCTGCAAGCCAATTCGGCATGGATTACAACAATGTTATTCGTGTAGAAGGTGAAACGAAATTTGAAGGTTATACTGAATCAGAATCTTTAGCCAAAGTGACTGCACTTTTTCCATGATGGTAAATCAGTAGAGAGTATTACTGCAGGTCAAAAGTGCTGTGGTAATTTTAGAAAAACACCCCATTCTATGCTGAATCAGGGTGGTCAAATTGGTGACAGTGGTTATTTAACCTCTCAAGGTATTCAGTTTAATGTAAAAAGATACTCAAAAAAATATGGTCAAGTATTCGGTCATATTGGTGAGTTAGAACAAGGGTACTTTTAAAAAGTCGGACAAACAGTCAATGCGGTTGTGGATGCAGCAAAGACGTCATCAAAACGTCACTTAACCATTCTGCAACACACTTATTACACGCCGCATTGCGTCAAGTTTTAGGTCACCATGTAGTGCAAAAAAAGGATCGTTAGTATCCGATACAGCATTACGTTTTGACTTTTGCTCATCCGGAAGCGATTACCAAAGCACAGCTTAACGAAATTGAAACGTTGGTAAACCAAAAAGTACGTGAGAATTTTGTGGTTCAAACGGACGTGATGGATATCGAAGCGGCAAAAGCAAAAGGTGCAATGGCGTTATTCGGTGAAAAATATACTGATGTGGTACGTGTTTTAACAATGGGAGATTTCTCCGTTGAACTTTGTGGTGGCATTCATGCTAAACGTACCGGTGATATCGGTTTATTTAAAATTGTGGCGGAAACTGCAGTTGCAGCAGGTGTTCGTCGTATTGAAGCGGTAACGGGTGAAAATGCAATGAATTGGTTACATAATCAACAACGCATTCTTACTCAAAGTGCAGATTTATTTAAATCTGACGTTAATACCCTTGTTGAGAAAATTCAGCAACTTCAAGATAAAGCGAAGAAAGCAGAAAAAGAATTACAAGGATTAAAAAAGAAAAAGCCGCAATGCAAGCGGGGTCCGATTTAGTGAAAAGTGCGGTTAAAATTAATGATGTTTCTGTAATCGTACATCAACTAGACGGAATTGAAACTAAATCGTTACGTGTGATGGTTGATGATTTAAAAAATCAACTTGGTTCAGGCGTAATTGTATTTGCATCTATTTTAGATGATAAAGTCAACCTCGTCGTTGGCGTAACAAGCGATTTAACTACTAAAGTGAAGGCTGGTGAGCTAGTGAATTTAATGGCTCAGCAAGTTGGTGGGAAAGGCGGTGGTCGCCCTGATATGGCAATGGCAGGAGGCTCCCAACCAGAAAATGTGAATCTAGCATTAACTGTCGCACAAAACTGGTTAAGCAATAATCTGTAGTACAAGCAGGTCGGTGGGATGCCGATCTTTACTTGATTGATAGGGATATCTAATAAATGCAAACTAAGGAGATAAAAGATGTTAATCTTAACTCGAAAAGTTGGCGAAAGTGTTCTCATTGGAGACGATATTTCTATCACGGTTTTGAGTGTACGTGGAAACCAAGTCAAACTCGGTGTGCAAGCGCCTAAAGAAGTATCCGTTCACCGAGAGGAAATTTACCAACGAATTCTGCAGTCAAAAGATGAACATATAGATGGGGCATCTTAGACCGACGAGTTTTATGAATGTTTTACATTCTATTTATAATTTAATTAACGTTTTTTTCAAAAAATTAAACCCATTGGTTTGTAAAGATTTTAAAATAACGGAAATTTGAGTTATAAAGGTAGAGAAGGAACTTTTTCCAACTTAAATCTATCAAAATTTAATAAATAATGACCGCACTTTTTAGTATAGAAGTGTGGTCATTCCATATTAAAACAAAAAGGAAAAATCAATGAAAGCAATTATTCCTGTAGCTGGTTTAGGTACTGTATGTTGCCAGCAACAAAAAGCGATTCCAAAAAGAAATGTTAACGCTTAGATAAAACCACTGATTCAATATGTTGTGAATGAGTGTGTCGCAGCAGGAATTAAAGAAATCGTGTTAGTCACACATTCTTCTAAAAATGCAATTGAAAACCACTTTTGATACGTCTTTTGAGTTGGAAACCATGCTTGAGAAACGTGTTAAAGCGTCAACTTTTGGAAGAGGTTCGTTCTATTTGTCCCTAAAGATGTAACTATCATGCATGTTCGTCAAGGCAATGCTAAAGGTTTAGGTCATGCGGTGTTATGTGGTCGTCCTGTCGTTGGGAAACGAACCATTTGCAGTGGTTTTACCTGATGTGCTTTTTAGCGGATTTTACGGCAAATCAAAAGAAAGAAAATCTTTCAGCGATGATTAAACGTTTTCAAAGAAACCAAAGCGAGCCAAATTATGGTAGCGCCTGTTTCCGCTGATGAAGTGAGTAGCTATGGTATTGCTGATTGTGGTGGCGTAGAGTTAAAAGGTGGTGATAGCGTCAAAAATTAACAGCATTGTTGAAAAAACCCTCTGTTGAAGAGGCGCCATCAAATCTTGCGGTTGTAGGGTCGTTATGTATTCTCTGCTGAAATCTGGGATTTATTAGAAAGAACACCTGTTGGTGTGGGGGATGAAATCCAATTAACGGATGCGATCGATATGCTTATAGAGAAAGAGATCGTTGAAGCATTCCATATGACTGGAAGAAGCTTTTGACTGTGGTGACAAGATTGGCTATATGGAAGCTTTTTGTAGAATATGGTCTTCGTCATGATAAATTAGGGCAAAGAGTTTAAAGCTTTCCTAAAAGATCTTGCAAAAACCTTATATTGATTGAAACCACCGAAAGGTGGTTTTTATTTATCTTATCTAGATTGCTATACTTTTAGCCGTCTAGATTGTTATTTTGCTTATTTTTTTCATTAAAATACAGACAAATTATCAGGTTATTTAAGGGCATTATGGCAAACTGGGATGGCAAATATATTAGCCCTTATGCAGAACATGGCAAAAAAAGAGCGAGCAAGTCAAAAAAATTACAGTTTCTATTCCGATTAAAGTATTGAAATTTTGACAAATGAGCGTACTCGTCGTCAGTTAAAAAAAGTTTGCGCCATGCAACAAATAGTGAATTGCTTTGTGAGGCATTCTTGCATGCTTTTTACTGGTCAACCATTACCGACTGATGCAGATTTAATGAAAGAACGCCATGATGAGATTCCTGAAAATGCCAAAGAGATTATGCGTGATTTAGGCATCGATCCTGAAAGCTGGGAATATTAATTTTATCCTTTTAATCCTTCCAAAATACTGCATTCAGGGCAGTCATTGCCCTGACAAGCGTTATGCCATCGCTCCAATTCCTCAACCATTTTTGCAAGTGATGAATTTGCTCATTCAATGTTTTAATATGCTGCGTCGTGAGTGCTTTTAACTTCTCGACTACTACGATTGGGATTATCCTGTAATTGCAAAAGCTGGTGAATTTGTTGGAGTGAAAACCCTACATCTCGAGAGTGACGAATAAAACGTAGTCGTTCTAAATCCTTTTTCTTCATAATGGCGATAACCAGAAAGGCTTCGCTGTGCTGGCTTTAATAAGCCGGACTTCTCATAATCCCGAATTTGTTTGCTTGATAAACCGACTAATTTTGCTACTTCACTAATGTTCATAAAAAATCCTTGACCTTAACCTTATGTTAAGGTTTATAGTAAGCCTAATTTCAATCTATATCAATAATTAAGGAGTAAATATGAAATCAATTACATTACATGTAACAGGAATGACTTGTGGTGGTTGTGTGAAAAGCGTCACACGAGTATTGGAAGAACTTAATGGCGTAGAAAAAGCTGTTGTAACACTTGATGATGGTAAAGCAGTGGTTACCTTTGATGAAAGTGCGGTCAGTATTCCACAATTAATTGAAACAATTGAAGACGCAGGTTTTGATGCAACAGAATAAAAAAATAGCCATTCAAATCGAGGGGATGACCCTGTCAGTCCTGTGCTAACCGGATTGAAAAAGGTGTTGAATCGAAAAGATTTTGTCTCTGAAGCTGGTGTGAATTTTCGCTGCGAGGAAGCGCATGTCGTATTTGATTCATCTCAGGCTTCAGAACAAGATATTTTTAACCATTATTCAAAAAGCTGGATTTAATGGCATTCTAAAGCAAAAATGTAGTTGCCTAGCACGCCCTAATGAAACGAAGATTAGCCCACGTTTATGGTTGCTTTTGTTCATTAACATTCCTTTTTTTAATCGGAATGATCGGGATGATGTTTAATCATCATTCTTGGATGATGCCGCCAATGTGGCAATTTGTTCTTGCGAGCATTGTGCAACTTAGGGTTAGCCATTCCTTTTTTATAAAGGTGCGATAGGGTAGTATTCGAGGTGGTTTGGCCAATATGGATGTACTGGTGAGTACTGGTACGTTGGCGATTTATCTCTATTCGGTCTTTATGCTGTTTTTATCATCAGTCAATGGGGCATGATGGCGCATCTCATGTTTATTTTGAAGCATCAGTGATGGTCATCGGTTTTCGTCAGCCTTGGGAAATTTCTTGAGGAAAGAACGAAGAAACAAAGCTTAAAACAGTTTAGGGCTATTATTACAGCTCACCCCAAAAACAAGTCAGTGTTCAACGTGAAAAATCGTTGGGAAACGATTCCTCTTGATCAAGTAAAAATAGGCGATATTTTACGGGCTAATCAAGGTGAACGTATTGCAGCTGATGGCGTAGTTGAACAGGGGAGTGGTTGGTGCGATGAGAGTCATTTAACCGGTGAATCTCAACCATTAGAAAAAATGTCTCAAAGTCCTGTGCTTGCGGGGGCAATGGTGACACAAGGTAGCCTTATTTATCGAGCCACTCAACTCGGTCAGCAAACCCTATTGGGCGATATGATGAAAGCGCTCTCTGAGGCGCAAGGTACAAAGGCACCGATTGCTCGTTTTGCTGATAAAGTCGCTGCAGTATTTGTACCTGCCGTGTTATTAATTTCTGCGATAACATTTGGATTAACCTGGTGGATAAAAAGGAGATTGGGTAACCGCTTTAATTCATTCGGTTGCTGTGTTAGTTATTGCTTGTCCTTGTGCGTTAGGGCTTGCTACACCTGCTGCCATAATGGTTGGTATGGGAAAAGCAGTTAATGCAGGGATTTGGTTTAAAGATGCGGCATCCATGGAAGAGGCGGCGCATGTGGATACGGTGGTATTAGACAAAAACTGGAACGCTAACTCAAGGAGAGCTCAAAAATAGCTGCTGTTTGGCAACCACAAAGTGCGGTCTATTCTGAGGAGGATTTATATCGTATTGCGGCTTCCGTTGAGCAAAACCTGCCAATCATCCTTTAGCTAAAGCAATAGTCCTTGCGGCTCAGGAAAAATCACTTGAAATTCCGACCGCACTTTCAGTTCATTCAGAAGTAGGGGCAGGGATTTCTGCTCATATTGATGGAATAGGTTTGGTTAAAGTAGGTAAACCGACTTATTGTGAATTAACCTTACCAGATAATATGCCTCAAATTTGGCAAATTGCGAGTATTGTTGCGGTATCTGTAGATAACAGTCCAATCGGTGCCTTTGCATTAGCAGACAGTCTAAAAGAGGATAGTTTGCAAGCCATTCAGCGCTTGCATCAGCATAATATTGATGTGGTGATGATGAGTGGCGATCAACAATCTGTCGTTGATTATGTTGCCCAACAAGTCGGTGTGAAAACCGCACAGGGTAATTGTAGTCCACGTGACAAAGCGGCCTACATTGAGACATTACGTCAGCAAGGCAAAGTGGTAGCAATGGTTGGTGATGGTGTAAATGATGCGCCCGCATTAGCGATGGCTAATGTAAGCTTTGCGATGAAATCGGGGTCTGATGTTGCAGAGCAAACCGCATCGGCGACACTTATGCAGCATTCAGTCGATCAGTTAGTTGATGGATTAATGATTTCCCGAGCAACATTAAAGAATATCAAACAAAATTTATTCTTTGCCTTGATTTATAATGTGCTAGGTATTCCACTTGCGGCATTAGGCTACTTAAGTCCTGTTTTGGCAGGGGCAGCCATGGCAATGAGTTCGCTTTCGGTGTTATCCAATGCATTGCGATTAAAAACGAGTGAAAATTAAATAAGAAAAAGGCGATATGAAAATATCGCCTTTTATTTTTGAATTAATGTTGTTTCCATAATGGAAGTTGAATCGTGACGGCAAGTCCGCCTAAATTGCTGGATTCAGCCCATACTTTTCCATTGTGCTCATTTACAACATTATAGACAATCGTTAAACCTAGTCCTGTTCCGCCAGTGGCTCTAGTTCTGGTTTCATCAACTCGATAGAATGGCTTAAAGATTTTTATCAAACTCTTCTGGTGGTAGGCCTAAGCCATTATCATCTACTCGAATTTGAAGGCAATTATCATCCTGCTCATTTTTATGTAAATCAATAGTTAGAAAAATACTGATCTTTTCGTATATTTTCAGTGCATTTCGAATAATATTTTCAATCGCACTGGTCAGCAAAGCTTAGGTTGCCATAAATCATATGTTTTTCAGGATGTAAAATAGAAATATTGACATCACAGGTGATCTTGCGTTGCTCAGCTTCAAATAAGGCATCTTTGATCACATCATCCCAAAGCTGATTAATAGGAAATAAATTATGCTCCATTTGAGAATGCATTTGTTGGCGAGAAATGAGTAACAACTCGCTGATCATTTTATCCATTCGTTGTATTTCTTTCTCAATGCGTTTAACTGGTTCAATATCCCCTGTTTGATGACGAACCAGGGCAGTGGAAAGTTGCAAACGCGTCAACGGTGTTTTTAATTCATGAGAAATAGATGAAAGTAGATTGTGTTGGTTTGAAATTAGATTATCAATCGCAATCGACATCTTTGTTAAAGCTTTGTCCTACTTCTCGTAATTCTGATGGACCATGATTTGCTAATTCATTATCAACCTTAAAGTTTCCTAACGCCACGCTATTAGCGGCCTTTTTGTAAATTGGTAATAGGTTTGACGATGGTATGCGTAAACCACCAAAGTAAAGGCGTTGTAATAATTAAGGTCAAGAGCAATAAGACCCAAGGGTGGTCAAGCATATACCGTAAAATTTCTTGTTGGCCATTTGCTCGAGACACAAAGAATAATTCGGAGGCTTGGTCGGAATCGCCAATATAGACTTTAAAAGGGCCCTGCAATTTGAATATCTTTAAAGGTTTTTACGTTGTGGCTGGGCAAAGTTACTTGATTCTTGGGCGAACTGAGCAATATGCATTCTTTTCTTCGCCTAGAGCACCAAAAAATTTTCTTTTTCGGGCGTCATGATGACAGGACAAGCTGAGTCAAATTTATCAGTTGGAAGCACAGGAACGCCTGCGAGGATACCATTGATTCTATTGTTACGAATTGATTCAACGAGTTTTCTTTTGATAGCTCGATATTTCATTCTGATTCAAGTCAGAATATAAGCGGCTATCAAAATAAGGAAGTGCGACCAAAGAGGCAGTCATGGCAAAGAATGCCAACCAAAAACAGTGAAATGTGCGTATCGTGAGCTGATTTAAAGCTGAATTTCTTGATAGCATTATTCACAAACCAATAAAGTAACCACGACCACGTAGCGTTTTTCAGCCATGGTAAGCCATTGTCTCTTTTCTGGGAAGTTTTTTTGCGCAAAGTTTGACATATGCATATCAATCGAGCGATCGAAAAGGAGAAAGGTGTTTTGCCAAGTACATTCATACTTAATTCTTCGAGAGACAATTTGTCCAGGGACGAAGTACTAAGTTTATAGTAGTGCAAATTCAGAGCCAGTTAGACCAAGATCTTGGCCTTTATAAGAGGCTTGCTGAAGACCAGAGTGAAGTACTAAACCCACAAAATTCCAATGTATTTTCTTCTGATGGAAAGTGCAGTCGAATTTTGATGTTTTCTTTTTCTGATGGAGCGTGCACGACGTAAAATGGCTTTTAATACGAGCAACCAATTCACGATCGTTAAATGGGTTTTGGTAAATAGTCATCGGCACCAAGTTCTAAGCCCTAGAACACGATCGATCTCTTCGCCACGTGCAGTAAGCATCATCACAGGGACATTTGATGTTTGGCGAATTTTTCTTGAGTGTTTCAATGCCGTTTAATACAGGCATCATGATATCCAATAAACACTAACTGATGGCTTTGCATTTAGCTTTATCTAATGCTTCTTGGCCATTATTGGCGACCTCGACTTTCAAAACCTGTCAGTCGTAAAACTTCTGCAAGTAAATCTGTTAGTTCAATATCATCATCAACCAATAGAATTTTTGACATTTTTATTCCCTTGTAATACAACGAACCTGCTTGATATGACAAGCAGGTATTTGTTTTTAATGATTACCAGAATTTCCACCAGCTTTTTCTTACCTGCATTTTCAGGCGTGCTGATGATAGTATTATTTTCGTCTTGTTTTGCCACTTCTGGTAATGGCTTATCTAATTCTGCACTGCTTACTAAACCGTTCTGATCGAATTTCACCGTAAATGTGTGTTGTTCAGGTTTTTGGTAAGAGTGTTGTTGTAAGAACACGTAATACCAAGTTAAGTTACTATAGGATCGATTAAAACCGGTGTGCCAAGCAAATATTGTACTTGTTGAGCTGTCATGCCTGGTTTTACTTGTGCCACAGTCGCTGCTTCTAAATAGTTACCTTGTGGAACATCAATACGATAAACGACTTTTTGCACCGTTGAGCAAGAAGTTAAACTTAATGCTAAAACAACTGCACCTAAAAAATGTTCTTAATTGCATATTTTTTTACCTTTACTGCAAAAGTTATGTCGAATGATACCGAAACTTTATGATCTTGCCAAATTAATTATCGCACTTTAATGCTTTTTGAAGTTGATCTTTTCAGATTTGGTGGTATCCCTTTGATTGTTAAAGTATCTGTGAGTGGATCCCATTCAATACGGTTATTCAATAAATCCGCATCAAAACTTAATGTCACCCCTTTACCAGGAACCTGAAAATTTCGTTAATGTTTTTTTAAGGCTGAACGTACTGGTGGAATGGTTTCTTCCAAGCCGTAATCTTGCTCTTCTGTAAAGGTGACAAAAGGGCGCTCGTTTAGAGTCGGCAAATTCGCTGAAAGTTCAGTTAAAGGCAATTTCATCACCGCTTGCTAATTGACCTTTACAGTATTCAAATACCTGTTTTTCACTGCTTGAGTTTGTTCTTTGTTTCAATTCACCTTGTTCACAGTAGTCACTTACTGCTTGTAAGAGCATTGGTTTTTGAACTTGTGGATTTAAACCCTTCTTCTGCCCCCTAAGAAATCCATAAAGAAGTCACTAATTTTTACGGCCAACACGACCTTTAATGAAGGTAAGGTAGCGGTTTGAGTTTGCGTTTCACTTGCAAATCCGTTAAGTTGATACGTGCAGCAATATCAAATTGTGTGATATCTAAGTATTCCGTACGGCGAATTTCAAGATTTTCGTCAACTAACATACTGATACGACTATCTAATAGTGCAATGAATAGGTAATCCGTCGCTAAAAAGTTATATTGGCATAGGATAAGTGTACCGCTGTCTGCAAAATTATATTTGCCTAATTCTTGCGCTAATAATTTTGTGGATTGTTGGCTGAAATTTAAAAAGTTGATTTCATTTTCTAATAAACGATTCAGATCTTGTGCGAAAAATGGAATTCTCTTGGAAGACACCAAATGCTTTGCCTTTATTTTGATAACCTTGATGTAATTGCAACATCATTTGTTCGACTTCTGGCGTAATGGTGAGAAGTTCATCACGCAACACGCTTTCCATCGTAGTGGTTTCATTTTCAGCGTGCTTAACTAATTGATGTAGCACGATTTGATTAACCGTAATGCTCATAATTTTTTCCTTCGTAAAATTTACCTTAAATTATAACCGCACTTTTTAAGCAAGAAAAAAGAAATTATTCAGATTGGACAAATTATCGGGTATGATATGAGAAGTTTTTTTGTATTTAGAACAGGCTTAAACATTCCAAATGGCTCAACATTCAAAGTATTCCGATGGGCAAGTTAATGCCATCATTAACGATATGATTAGCGTGCTTGAAACTCACAAAGCGCCCGTTGATCTTTCTCTTATCGCTTTAGGCAATATGGCCAGTAATTTATTGACCACTAGCGTACCAGCCGCACAGCGTGAAGCATTAGCACAAGCCTTTGCCAACTCTCTGATGAATTCGGTAAAAATAAAATAAAATGTTTTGGTTTAAAAAGAGCAAATTCAACGGACGTGAATACCGTGAAGAAACCTCACGAAAAATTTCGTGGGGACATTGGTTTGCTTTTTTTAACATTATTATCGCAATTCTTATTGGTAGTCGTTATGCCTTTCTCATTGATCTGGCCAGACACCTTTACTCGGCAAAATTTATTTCTTTATCAGCTTATTAGGCCATTTCAGCTTTTTGTGTTTTTGCCTTGTATTTGCTGGTTATTTTTCCGCTGAGTTTTATCATCAAAAATCACCGCACTTTCCGTGGATTAACGGTGATTATTGCCACGATTTGCACCACTTTATTGCTGTTTGATACAGAAGTTTTTAACCGTTTTAATATCCACCTTTTCTTCTATTGTTTGGAATTTGTTAGTGAATCCCTGAAAAAGGGTGATCTTTCACGGGATTGGCAAATTTTTCTTTGCGCCAATGCCGATTATTTTTGCTAATCCAAATGCTTTTCTCCCGTTGGAGTTGGGAAAAATTACGTAGTTTAGAACGTCAGAAAATGGCTGAAGAAAAGTAGGGATTAGTGCTGACTTCACGTTTGTCGCGACACATTTAATTTACGCTTGGGCGGATGCATTTTTATATCGTCCGATTACCATGCAGCGTTCAAACTTTCCGCTTTCTTATCCAATGACCGCTCGAACCTTTTTGGAAAAACAAGGGTTTATTAATGCGGAAACATACTCACAGCGCTTTAGAGCAAGAAGGGCGTTTGGATGCATTAAAAACTTGATTATCCGAAAAAGATCTTCAGTTTGAGCAAGTGGAAAACAAACCCAATATTCTCGTGATTACTGTTTCAGGCTTACGTTATGATGCGCTAACTAGCGAGAAAATGCCTAAATTGTTTGAGTTTGCCACAAGCGCTACTCAATTTACGAATCATTACAGTAGCGGCAATACGAACAATGCCGGCTTAGTGGGCTTATTCTATGGACTGAATGCAAATTATACAGACAGTATTTTGAGTAATCACACACCGTCGGTATTAATTAAAAAGCTACAAGATGAGAAATATCAATTTGTCGCTTATTCGTCTACGGCATTTAAAGACAGCTTATTTAAACAAGCCTTGTTCCGTAATGTGAAATTACCTAAAGTGAAAGCTTCTTCGCCAAAAGAAGCGATAAATGGCGTTTTATCTCTCTTAAAAGAGGATAAACCTTGGTTTGCTTATGTGGATTTAGATATTGCAGATCAAACGGAAGAAAATTACACCAAATCGCTTGCAGATATAGATCAACAGATTGATGAAACCTTAGCATCGGTTTCTTTAGAGAATACGATTGTCATTATTACAGCAGAGCATGGTACAACATTTAATAAACTGGATGAAAAAGCACAAGAAAACTATTTTGGTCGTGATGAAATCCAAGTGCCGTTTATTGTTTACTGGAAAGATTTGCCGGTGCAAGAAGTAACTAAAATTAACAAGCCATACCGATTTATTGCCAGCATTGATGTCATCGATCTTTAAAGTGAAAAATCCGGTTTCTGATTATGCACAAGGTCGCAATTTATTTGAGCTTAATGGCGATCCTTGGGTGTTGGCATCAAATTTCCGTTGGAATGTCATTATTCAGCCGGATGGCACACAGTATCATATTGATCGCAAAGGAAACTATAAGAAATTTGACCGCACTTATACTGAGCAATCTTCAAGCCGCCCACCACTCGGCTTGTTCTTAGAGGTCTTCAAACAAGAGCGTTCTTTTGTCAATAAATAGATAGCTTTTTGTGCTTAAAATCTTTATACTTTGCACTCAGTTGAAAGACTGAAAAGATGTTATTAATTAAAATCTGCGAATTTTTCATAACATTGTAAAACAATTCACAATAGACCAGATCCTTATTGGGTTTGCTTTTCAATTAATACACTTCTCGTCTCTCTTTTCCTTTCTTTTTTGGCGGAGTTATTATGAGAAATCACGTTCGTAGCTTTAAAACGTTTATTCGAGACGAAATCATTAAAAAAGGTGGCTGGGTCAATGCCCATGCTCACGCAGATCGTGCTTTTACAATGACACCCTGAAAAAAATTGGCATTTATCACAACAGTAATCTTCAACAAAAAAATGGGATTTAGTGGATGAAGTTAAACGTACATCAGTGTTGATGATTATTACGCCCGTTTCTGTCAATCGATTGAGTTGATGATTTCGCAAGGGTGACGGCATTTGGGACTTTTTGTGGATATCGACCCGATTTGTGAAGACCGAGCCATTATTGCTGCACACAAAGCTCGTGAAGTTTATAAGCATGACATTATTTTGAAATTTGCGAATCAGACCTTAAAAGGGGTGATTGAGCCAGAAGCACGCAAATGGTTTGATATTGGCTCTGATATGGTGGATATGATTGGTAGGCTTACCTTATCGCGATGAGCTTGATTATGGTCGCGGTCTTGAAGCAATGGATATTTCTACTTGATGCAGCTAAATCTCGCGGCATTATGTGTCATGTGCATGTGGATCAATTCAACTCTCCGAAAGAAAAAAAGAAACAGAGCAGCTTTTGCGATAAAACCATCGAACATGGTATGGAAGGTCGAGTCGTGGCGATCCATGGTATTTCCATCGGTGCACATAGCAGAGAATATCGCTATAAACTTTATGAAAAAATGCGTCAGGCAAAAATGATGATGATTGCTTGCCCAATGGCGTGGATTGATAGTAACCGAAAAGAAGATTTGATGCCTTTCCATAATGCATTGACACCGGCAGATGAAATGATTCCAGAAGGGATTACAGTCGCGTTAGGTACGGATAATATCTGTGATTACATGGTGCCACTTTGTGAAGGGGATTTATGGCAAGAACTAAGCTTGACTTGCTGCGGGCTGTCGTTTCCCACATCTTGATGCAATGGTTGATATTGCCAGTATCAATGGACGTAAAGTGTTAGGTTTAGAGCCAGTTTAATCCAAAAATTTAGATAGAAGTGCGGTCATAAAATGAAAACGTTTTGTGGCCGTTTTTATTTATAAAGATAAAACAGAATTAATGTAATTTTGAATGATTTAAATAAGGATTTTAAGAAAAGTGGTGGGCGATACCGGTCTCGAACCAGTGACCCCCTCCTTGTAAGGGAGGTGCTCTCCCAACTGAGCTAATCGCCCGATGCACCTGAAAAGGTATTCGGATTTATTTAAACACTAAAATTAAGTGGTGGGCGATACCGGTCTCGAACCAGTGACCCCCTCCTTGTAAGGGAGGTGCTCTCCCAACTGAGCTAATCGCCCACATAAGAAAAAGCGTTTAAATAATGGGAAAGTTTGAGCGGAAAGAACACTTTAGAAAAGTGGTGGGCGATACCGGTCTCGAACCAGTGACCCCTCCTTGTAAGGGGAGGTGCTCTCCCAACTGAGCTAATCGCCCGCTTGGTCAAACTTTTACAACATTAAAGTCTACTTTGGGAAAAAAGTGGTGGGCGATACTGGTCTCGAACCAGTGACCCCTCCTTGTAAGGGAGGTGCTCTCCCAACTGAGCTAATCGCCCTTAATGTTGTGGATTGGCATTATAAGTATAATGAGATTTCAGTCAATATATTTTTATGAAAAAAAGCGTCTAGTTGTTGCAAAAAAATAGGCATAAAAATCAGATTTTTTTATTTAGAAGTCACGCAAGTCGTAGTAAAATAAAGGTAATTTTCTGTAAATGAATAGGTTATTAAGAAAATGAAAATTGATCCTCCTTTTGAATTAGATCCGAATGTAAAAGTACGTACGCGTTTTGCCCCAAGTCCAACAGGTTATTTGCACGTGGGTGGCACGTACAGCTCTTTATTCTTGGTTATTTGCAAAACATAACAACGGTGAGTTTGTACTACGTATTGAAGATACCGATTTAGAGCGTTCTACACCGGAAGCAACAGCGGCAATCATTGAAGGGATGGAGTGGTTAAACCTGCTTGGGAGCATGGTCCTTATTATCAAAACCAAACGCTTTTGATCGGTACAATCAAGTGATTGATGAAATGATTGAGCAAGGCTTGGCTTATCGTTGCTATTGCTCTAAAGAACGCTTAGAAGAATTACGCCATACACAAGAGCAAAACAAAGAAAAACCACGTTATGACCGTCATTGTTTACATGATCACAATCATGCAGCTGATGAGCCACATGTTGTACGTTTTAAAAACCCAACAGAAGGTTCAGTCGTGTTTGATGATGCGGTGCGTGGTCGTATTGAAATCAGCAACAGCGAATTAGATGATTTAATTATTCGTCGTACTGACGGTTCACCAACCTACAACTTCTGTGTGGTGGTAGATGACTGGGATATGGGTATTACTCACGTTGTGCGTGGTGAAGACCACATTAACAACACCCCACGTCAAATTAATATCTTAAAAGCGTTAGGCGCACCAATTCCAGTATATGCGCACGTTTCCATGATTAATGGTGATGATGGTCAAAAACTTTCAAAACGTCATGGTGCGGTAAGTGTGATGCAATATCGTGATGACGGTTATTTACCAGAAGCCTTAATCAACTATCTTGTTCGTTTAGGTTGGGGTCATGGTGACCAAGAGATCTTTACACGTGAAGAAATGATTAAATTCTTCGAATTAGATCATGTGAGTAAATCTGCAAGTGCATTTAACACAGAAAAATTATTGTGGTTAAACCATCATTACATTCGTGAGTTACCACCTGAATATGTGGCAAAACACCTTGCATGGCATTATAAAGATCAAGGTATTGATACTTCAAATGGTCCAGCGTTAACTGAAATCGTGACGATGCTTGCAGAACGTTGTAAAACCTTAAAAGAAATGGCATCAGCAAGCCGTTATTTCTTCGAAGAGTTTGAAAGTTTTGATGAAGCAGCGGTGAAGAAACACTTTAAAGCAGCGGCAATTGAACCACTTGAAAAAGTAAAAAGAAAAATTGACCGCACTTTCTAGCTGGGATTTACATTCTACTCATGAAGCGATTGAACAAACCGCTGCTGAATTAGAAGTGGGTATGGGTAAAGTCGGGATGCCATTACGCGTGGCAGTAACAGGCTCAGGTCAATCACCTTCTATGGATGTGACATTAGTGGGTATTGGCCGTGAACGTGTGTTAGCGCGTATCCAGCGTGCCATTGATTTTATTAAATCTCAAAACGCTTAATATTTAGGCTGATAAGCGGGATTTGATTATTTCAATATTGACAGTTTATCAGCCGAAATTTATCATAGCTTGCGTTATTTGGGGATATAGCTCAGTTGGGAGAGCGCTTGAATGGCATTCAAGAGGTCGTCGGTTCGATCCCGATTATCTCCACTATTTAAAAACCTTGAAACTTAAAAGTGAGTTTCAAGGTTTTTCTTTATGGAAAATCTACATTTCTTTTCAGATAATTCAAGCCTAATCCATTCATTTGTCCCATAATCCAACTTTTGTTTTTTTACGAACTAACGCACTAGGCTTATTTACTTTATAGATAATAGGGATTCGGTAAAACTGCAGCGAGTAATGCCGCTTCTGATTGAGTTAAATTTCTTCGCTGATTTTTTTGAAATAATAGCGACTAGCTGCTTCTACACCAAAGATACCATTACCAAATTCTGCGATGTTTCAAATACACTTCTAAAATGCGTTCTTTGGACCAAAAGATTTCCATTAATACCGTTGTGGGAACTTCTAACCTTTTGCGAAACCAACTTTGTCCATGCCAGAGAACGAGGTTTTTGCTGTTTGTTGAGAAATCGTTGAAGCGCCTCGGGTTCGGCGAGATTTTTTTCATTAAATTTAAAGGCCTTTTGAATTGCTTCAAAAATCAAAGCCCCAATGGTGTGGGAAATTTTTGATCTTCAGCGGCAATTACCGCAAGCTGCATATTCGGTGAGATTTCATCAAGGCTCACCCAATCATATTTGATTGAATAGCTGAAAATCCAACTGTAATAAGTGCCCGATTTTTTTGCTGTGCCATATAGGCAGAGAAGGGAATAGGGATAAAGCGGAAGCAAATGAAAAATACCAGGATTGCGAGAGAAAAACGCCACGCAACCCGTTGCCAATTTTTTTTCCACCAAGATGGGCGAAAAAGATGTAAAAGTGCGGTCAGAATTCGCTTAGTTTTTGCAGCTTGCTCATCGAGTTGGCTTTTTCACCCAGTTTATAAAATCCGGATCCATTGTTTTGAGCATATTAGAACCACGCGTAATGGTTGCTGCACTGGTATTGAGATTTTGTTGAATCTCTCGTTGGGAGAGATTTTTATCCAATAACTGTGCCACGATTTGTAAACGTAAACCCACTGCATCACGTTCATCTGGCGTGAGCAGAAGCGTTAAGAAATCTTGTGCTTTGCCTTGCTCAAACGCGGTTTGCAAGGTCGCGAGGAAAAGCATTCCATTGTTCTAAATTGCGACTAATATACATATCAACAATCCTATACTATTAAACTAGTGCGACTAGTATAGCCGATCGTATTCCTCTTGGCTAAAGGTTTGTAATTTTTCTTTGTCTTGTAGGTTTTGATAGTAAAAATCGTAAGTTAATACGTTTTGAACATAACCCCGAGTTTCAAAAGAACGGAATGGACGCAATAAATTCATCCATAGCCAATTTGCCATTTGGCTCTCGCAAGCCATTTTTTTCTACACGGCTTGCACCCGCATTATAGGCGGAGGCGATCAAAATGCGATTATTTGGATATTTAGCATTTCAACTCATTTAAGTGAGCCGTACCGAGTAAAATATTATTAAGCGGTTTGAATAAATCTAACTCACCGTTATAAGGAAGTTGCTGATTTTCTGCTGTTTTTGTGCAGTACTCGGTAATAACTGCATTAATCCTCGAGCATTTGCGGAAGATTGTGCCATTGGATTCCAAGCACTTTCTTGGCGAGCAATTGCCATGGCGAAAAGTTTTAGTGACACGATTATCCACAATAGTTTGAGGTTCCGTTGCGCTGAGATTCACATTACTGAGGGCAATATCAAAATATTGACTGTAAGCATTTGGTAAAGCGTAAGTCGATATAATCCCATGCTTTCGCAATAATCGAGCCCATCCACGCCTAATTCAAACCAATTTTGTTCATTTGCATATTGGCTTAACGCAAGTTGTTTCTCTTGCGGTAATTTTTTTCTAATAGAGAAACGCCAACGTTGTTTGGCTGCGCCTAATCGATCTAATTGACGCAGTTCTGCAATCTCAGCTAATTCAGTATGCATACTTCTCTTGGATATTGGACTCTTGAGGAATTTTAGGCATTTCCAGTTTGTCAGGAATGGCTAATTTGACCGCTGCCAACATTGGATAAAAACCCACGTTCTTTCGATAAAGCTTCTAATCGTTGTTTTGCATCTTTATCGGATGTCTTTGAGCAGCTATTTTAGCCATCCAATAACGCCATTCTTGTTTTTTTGCTTCGCTTCATCTGAAAGGGCATTCAACCAACCTAATAAATTCGTTTGTTGCCAAATAGCCGTACGTAAACGACGTTCAATGAGGTTATCTGCATTCAGTTTTGAGGATTTCTTGATCGCGCCATTGCACAAAAATTAGGGACTTTCATTATCAAAGAAACGGCTAATAAAGGCGATTTTCCAATCACGTAATTCAGTTTCGTTTAATTGCCAAGTCTTCGCCCATTGCTCGTAAGGGATGAATGTTGGCTCATTCATATTTTCCGGAATGGTTCGCAAATAACGAGCAAAACCTAGCACTACGACAAATTTATTGGTGATTTTATTCGTATTACCATCAATTAATGGCAGTCTCTCAGCGAGCATTTTCAAATTTGCTGGATTTTTTAAGAGATCCTGATAGAGCGCTAAATGAGCGGCTACTTGCTCATCTTCTTTAGCATTCTCAATTTTTTCTAACTCTTTAGCGAGTATTTCTAATCCTTTCGCATCATTTTTACTGAAAAGCATTTCAGCTTTTTGATAGATTTTCTCTGGAGTGCGTCCACCTTGCGAATACCAAGCTGCCCAGAGTTGAGCATCATTAGGAAGCTCAGCATTGTTGAGCCAAAGTTGTTCATACTCAGACAAAATAGCCGATTTATTCTTATCGTTTGAAGAGTTTTCTGTCGCCTGGGTGCTATTAGTCGCTTCTACTTTGATATTTTTGCTGTAAGCACGGCAATTTGTGTTTCAAATTATTAGGGCGTGAGTTTGGCGAGTGCTTGAGTATCTTCAGCATTGGTTAATAATGTAAAAATGCTTTTGTTCTAATTTTCCGCGTAGAAAATGAGAGGCATGCTGCTGAATAAATTGTTCAATGTCTGTTCGCAATGCATTCACTTCTTCACGAGGCGTATCGCGATTAACGGTTTTTACACGTGCATCTAAATAAGCCGCCATAGCATCAGTTTGCAATGGATAACCTTTTAAAGAATCAATAAGCCCAAGAAATAATTTGGCATTATTAGAAACATGATTATTTTTGACCGCACTTTTTAGGAGCGACTCTAATTGCAGAAAAAGTCGCTCGTTGTTCAATCAACTTTAATTCATGAGCGTGCTGTTGTTGTGCCCATTTGGCTTGTTCTTCAGCAAGGTTAATTTGTGGTTCAGTTTCATTTTTGCTTTTATGAGCATGCTGATTAGCCAAATGTGAGCCTGAAAGTGCGGTTAAAATTAATAACGAAATTGTCGTGTGTTTAAGTGCTCGCATAGGAGATTCCATATAAAGAGAAAGACGGATATTTAGATCCGTCTTTGAGTGTAGAGTTCGTTTTATTTAGAAAAACTTTTTGAAAAGGCTTCACAATCACATCACCGTAAACGCCAGCTTTTACGTAAGGATCTTGTGACGCCCAGTCTTTTGCTGCAGACAGGCTTTCGAATTGAGCAATCACAGTCGAGCCTGTAAAGCCAGCTTCGCCAGGATTTTCATCGTCAATGGCTGGATTAGGACCGGCTGTTAATAAACGACCTTCTGCTTGTAATTGTTTTTAAACGAGCAAGATGCTGCTCACGTACAGCAAGGCGTTTTTTTCTAAAGTGCCAGGAATATCTTGGGGCAAAAATTACGTAATACATTATTTTCTCCTTTTAACAACTTAATTGTAATTCTTCGATGGTGGCTAATGCACGTTCTAATTCGAGATTGCCTTCACGTGGAATACAGCGAGATTTTGCCATCTTTTCCCAACGGCGACAAAGGTAAATACGGCCTCTGTCACGCAATAACGTTCCCCAATTGGTTCACTGGCAACTTTTTTTCACCCATACTTCTACCTTGATTTTAATAGAAGAACGACCCACGCTGAGACATTGACCGTAACAACATACCACGTCACCGACAGCGATAGGTTTGATGAAATTCATACTTTCTACGGCAACAGTGACGACACGACCATGAGCAATTTCTTTTGGCTAGAATTGCTCCGCCCATATCCATTTGGGACATAATCCAGCCACCGAAAAATATCGCCATTGGCGTTAGTATCTGAAGGCATAGCTAAGGTGCGTAGTAATAATACGCCTTTAGATTGACGACCGTCTTTATCGGTAAGATTTGAAACCATTATTTTTCCCCATCATTTTTTTGATCATCTTTAGGTAAGTAACGGTAAATATAAGCACCGCTGACGATTGTTGCAACAAAGGTCATACCAAGTAAACCAAAAGATTTGAAAATCAACCCAAGCATCTTCAGACATATTTTGGCTGATATAAATATTTACAAGCATACACAGAATGAAAAAAATCCTGCCCAGCCTAAATTCAATTTGTTCCACACATTATCAGGTAATTGATTTCTTTGCCTAATAACTTTTTCACCAGTGGCGTATTGAATTGGAATTGTGCAACCAATAAAACAATGGCAAATAGGGCATTAATAATCGTGACTTTCCATTGTAGATATTTGATTTCATTGAAATAGGCAGTGAGCAAACCAAAAAAAGACAACAGCAATAGCCATGATTTTTTTGTTGTTTCTCAATCATGCCATATTTCAGTTTTAGTACAACCATCTGAATGATGGTCGCGATCACTAAGACAATAGCCGCCTCACGCACCCCAAACATTTTGTAGGTGATGAAAAAGAGAACAAGCGGAATAAATTCAAGAAGTTGCTTTCATATTATGCCTTCATAAATAAACTGTAAAAAAACGGTAAGTAAATATCAAAATAAATATTTGAAATAATGCTGCCAAAGATGCCAACAATCACACTTAAAAATGATGTACCTAGAATTGCGCCAATGCTATTCACTAATAAAGGTAGAAGTAAATAAGTGATCAACGCATAAATAATTAACACGCCATTTCGTTTAATACCCGCACGCCACACTTGTAAAGCACTTTTGCCCGATAGATTGATTGGAGGCAATATAATGCACAGGTGATAAGCATAAACGAACAAAGAAGAATAAGCCCAATACCATTGAAACAAAGGCTAGAGGGGAGAGGGTATTTTTGCTTAAAAATGAGCTCATGACATCCGCTATGCCAAAGAAAGTGGCAAGCTCATAAAAATATCTAAAACGACCACACCTAAAAAGCGACGTAATGTCAGCATGAGACCTTGATTAATCGGATTTTCATTTTGCAGACTAATATGATGAATGGTTGCAATACCGAAGGTCACAATAAAAGACATCAATAATTGTTGGAATAAAAAACGATCCAATCAGTCAGTTGGCTCCACTTTGCTCAATGCATCAATAATATCCTGTTGTGATGGATTAGTATTATCACCCAAACTAGGCATTGGGACACTGACTAATGTATTAATTAATTGTGAGATGACGAAAAATACCAACGAAAAAGTCAGCACGGTTTTTTTCGCTGATTACGCATAAAAGTTGAGACTATCTTGAAAAATCTGAGTAAAGTTAATTTGCATACTATATCCCACAATAATAAAACCCCTGATTATACAGGGTTTATTGTTTTTTTCATAAAAATCAGGTTGTTTAATGGTGATTTCATTTACCATTTTCAAGAGAGCATATCGTTTTATTCATTAGCATAGCCATTAGGCGGTAGCAACTTACCATCTAAATAAGCTTGATTTTTCAATCAGTTTTAATCGCTCTTCAATAAACCATTTAATCACTAAAGGATAAATATTATATTCCTGTTCACGCGTACGAAGTTCAATTTCCTCGACGGTATCACCAGGGAAAATAGGCACTTTAGCTTGTAACACAATGGCACCACCATCGATCTCTTCATTGACAAAATGCACGGTTGTACCGTGTTCGCTGTCGCCATTCTCAGCGCTCTTTGATAAGTATGTAATCCCGGGATATTTTGGAAGAAGGGAAGGATGAATATTTAAAATTTTCCCAGCAAAACGTTGTGTGAATGGTTTGGTTAAGATTTTCATGTAACCGGCTAACACAATGAGATCAATATTGAGATCGTCTAAATAATCACCGATAGCCTTATCCATAGCGAGATTGGACGTAAAAATCTTGGCGTAAAAAAACTCGGCTAGGAATGCCCGCACTTTCAGCGCGTTCTAAGCCAAATGAATCGATTTTATTACTGATGACAGTCACAATCTTTCCTGGAATAAACCCAGTTTGACAAGCCTCAATTATCGCTTGAAGATTTGATCCTTGCCCTGAAATCAGGACGGCAATTTTTCATATTATTCTACATAAAGAAGGGCGAACCTTTCATTCTGAAATTTTCGCCCTGAAATGGAAAAAGAGAAATTATTTAATAATAACTTGTGGTTCGTTATCTGTCGCACTTTTCAATATGACCGATTAACCAGGCATTTTCACCGGATTGTTTTTAAAATCGCTAAAGCGGTTTCCACTTGCGATTGTGGTAATGCAATCACCATACCAACGCCACAGTTAAATGTGCGGTACATTTCATAGGTTTCAATGTTGCCTTTTTCTTGTAACCATTTGAACACGGGTTGCCATTCCCAACTGCTTTCATCAATAACAGCTTTGGTATTTTTCGGTAATACACGAGGGATATTTTCCCAGAAACCGCCACCCGTTAAGTGTGCGATAGCATGGACGTCCGTTTGTTTGATTAAAGCGAGAACAGATTTTACATAGATTTTTGTCGGTGCAAGCACTTGTTCACTTAATGGACGACCATCTAATTGCTCAGTGGCTGGATTGACGCCAGCAACATCAATGACTTTACGAATTAAAGAATAACCATTTGAATGCGGGCCACTTGAACCTAGTGCAATTAAAGCATCTCCTACTTTAACTTGGCTACCATCAATGATTTCTGATTTTTCAACAACACCCACACAGAAACCTGCAAGGTCATAATCACCTGAGTGATACATACCAGGCATTTCAGCAGTTTCACCACCAACTAGTGCACAACCAGATTGTACACATCCTTCAGCGATGCCTTTGACCACATCTGAAGCAACATCCACATCAAGTTTTCCTGTCGCGTAGTAGTCCAAGAAGAATAATGGTTCTGCACCTTGTACGACTAAATCGTTAACACACATTGCAACCAAATCAATACCGATGGTATTGTGTTTTTAAGTCAATGGCTAAACGTAATTTGGTGCCTACACCGTCTGTGCCGGAAACAAGGATCGGTTCTTTATATTTGCTCGGAATGGCACATAATGCACCAAACCCACCTAATCCCCCGATGACTTCAGGGCGAGTTGTCCGTTTTACGTGTGGTTTAATACGTTCAACTAATTCATTACCGGCATTAATATCCACGCCTGCATCTTTTATAACTTAATGATGGTTTGCTCACAATGTTATCCTATATTTTTAGGTTAAATGATAAAACGGCGTGATTGTATCAGATTAAGCAAACGTTTGCGATAGTGATTTAATTAGGATTTAAGCAAAAAAATAACCGCACTTTATTTTGAATGATAAAGCGCGGTTATTTTTTACGAGTTTTTAGCGATTCGCTAATTCAAAAATCATCGCTTCAGCTTGGCAACTAAATGTAAAACGAGCCGTTAAATTGGCGCCATTCTCAGTTTCTGTGATTTCACTTTTAATGTCGCAAGGATCGCTTTCTGTTTTGCGTGCTTTTTCAACGAAACGATTAAGTGCCGCTTCAGCTTCAGCTTTATTCGCATAGGTTTGATGAATATCAACAGAACAATCTGAACCGTCAATAATCGTTCCCACATCAACACAACTACAAGTGAGAGATTCTTCTGCTTTTGCATGTTACTGTCATAGGATTTCCTTATTTAAAAATTAAGACTAAGTCCATTCTAACATTTTTGAAAACGTTCTGCCAAAGTAGCCGCATTTTTTTAATTTAAATATCATTTATTTATAACTGGTCGGAACACTTAAAATTTAATCTGAAAATAATTTGCACTCCATTTATTGGAGTTTTAGAATCTCGCGGTTTTTTCATTATTATTAATAACAAAAGGTTCCAAATGACAAAATTTAATAAAACGCTATTAGCAATGACCACATTGTTAGCAGCAAGCGTGCAAATGCAGCCGCATTCCAATTAGCAGAAGTTTCTACATCAGGTCTTGGTCGTGCTTATGCCGGTGAAGCAGCAATTGCTGATAATGCTGCAGTAGTTGCAACTAACCCTGCATTGATGAGTTTATTTCAAAACGAATCAATTTTCTGTGGGAGGCGTTTATGTGGATTCTAAAGATTAATATGAGTGGTAATACTGATATTACTGCGTTAGGTAGAAATGTGGGTGCTCGTTTACCAAGTGCTTCAACTAATCTTCATCAAAAATGTAGTCCCGGCTCTTTGATACCAAATATGTATTTTTGTGGCACCTGTTAATGACAAAGTGGCGATTGGTGCAGGCATGAATGTGAATTTTGGTTTTGAAAAAGCGAGTATGATAACAACATCAACGGAGGTGTATTCGGTGGAACAACAGATTAACTGCGTTAAATTTAAACCTAAGTGGTTCTTATCGTAGTTACTGAGGATTTAGTGCTGGTTTAGGCTTGAATGCGATTTATGCTCAAAGCAGAAATTGAGCGTAGAGCTGGTGCTCTGGCTGATGCAGCTCAATATGTTGGTAATGTTGTACGCGCAGGAGCTATACACTACCTCCTACAGCTGGTCCATTATTAGCTTCATTAAGTAGAGTTCAAAAAGATACTATTCTAACTCAACTACAAGACAAAAGCGGCTTGGGGCTTTTTGCTTGGAATGCTGGTGTAATGTATCAATTTAATGAAAATCATCGAATTGGTTTAGCTTACCATTCTAAAGTAGATATTGATTTTACAGATCATACAGCAACTAGTTTACAAGCCCAGCGTATTGGGCAAGAAGGTGGTTTAAAGCTTAATTTGCCTGATTACTTTAGAGTTTTCAGGATTCCACCAATTAACGAGAAATTTGGCATGCACTATAGTTATAAATATTCTCACTGGAGTCGTTTGAAAAACTTATATGCAACGTATCATGCTGATGGCGTAGAAGCATTTCATAAGAAAATGTACTACAGAAATAGTTCGCGTGTTGCATTGGGTGGAACTTATAACGTAGATGACAAATTAACTTTACGCGCAGGTATTGCTTATGATCAGCTGCAGCAACTGAACATGCTAGTGGCAATTCCTGATACAGATCGTACTTGGTATAGTGTGGGTGCTACATATAAATTTACTCCTAATCTTTCAGTTGATGTAGGGCTATGCTTATTTGAAAGGTAAAAAGTTCATTTCAAAGAAGAGCAAGTTATTAGAAATGGTGCAGTGGTCGTTACAGGTAATTACACCTCTAAAGCAAGCGCAAATCTTTACGGTTTAAACTTAAACTACAGTTTCTAATTTGTTAAAAATTTAGACATATCGTAGCACACCGAATGCATGTTCGGTGTGCTTTTTCTTTATGGTCCCATAAAAAACGGGAGAAAAATGACCGCACTTTTTATGCTTATATGGATTCACCAATCGGTCGGTTATTAATGCTTTCTGATGGTGAAAATCTCACAAATTTAGATTGTGAGTTAGAACAAACCACGCCAAATCCAAATTGGATTTTACGAGAAGATTTACCGCTTTTTGAAAGAGTGCAGTGTTCTTTAAGGCGTTATTTTAATGGCGAGCCAGAAAGTTTCTCCGATATACCTTTATCGCCTAAAGGTACCGCATTTCAACAAGCGATTTGGACAGCATTGCGTCAAATTCCTTATGGTAAAACAGCCAGTTATGGTGGATTAGCCGAAAGTATTAATAACCCTAAGGCGGTGCGAGCCGTTGGCGGTGCTGTGGGGAGTAATCCCATTAGTATTATCATTCCATGTCATCGTGTATTAGGGAAAAAATGTGAAATTACTGGTTTTGGTGGTGGATTGCCGGCAAAACGTTTTTTATTGAAATTAGAGAATATTCCTTACCTCTGATAAAGGCGTAGAATACGTTAAACCGAAAATTATTGAAGAAATACCACGAATGATCCCACAAACCGAACAAGCTTTTATTAGAAAAAGCGCAATCTATTGCGGGGTTAACCTTTAGCGAACTTGCAGGTGAATTAAATATTCCCGTTCCGCCTGATTTAAAACGCGATAAAGGTTGGGTTGGAATGTTGCTTGAAACTGCATTAGGAGCGACTGCCGGCAGTAAAGCAGAGCAGGACTTTTCCCATTTAGGCATTGAGTTAAAAACCTTACCCATCAATGCAGAAGGTTTTCCGTTGGAAACCACGTTCGTTAGCCTTGCGCCTTTGGTTCAAAACTCAGGGCGTGAATTGGGAAAAATTCGCACTGTTCGTCATAAATTATCGAAAGTCTTGTGGATTCCTGTTGAAGGTAGTCGAGATATTCCTTTGCGTGAGCGCCATATTGGCCAACCTATCTTATGGCAACCTTCGGCTGAACAAGAACATCAATTACGCCAAGATTGGGAAGAGTTGATGGATTATATTGTGCTCGGAAAGTTGAATCAAATTACAGCACGACATGGTAAAGTGATGCAGCTTCGTCCGAAAAGGGGCAAACAGCAAAGCTATTACAAAAGGCATTGGTAAAAATGGGGAAGTGATTGATACCTTGCCACTGGGGTTTTATTTACGTAAAGAATTTACGGCAGGCATTTTAAACGCTTTTCTTAATCATAAAAATGGGTGAATCATCACCCATTTTTTATTTCTCTAAGTTCTGAAAAACACGGAAAAACCCTACCGAACTTTGTAAAGTCTCGCCATAAAAAAATGAGAGGAATGCGATTTCGTTGCCAAGGCGGAACACCGAGCTCTTGCCAAATTTTTTTCATGGTTTCGGCTGGGCGATTATGCTGTCGTTTTACTTTGCCAGTATAAGCAAATCGTATTTGAATTGGATCTTGTGTATTGGCAAGTTGAACCTGTTTTTCGTTCCAATTGACTAAAATGCCTGTTGCATTGTGGATTGCATAAATTGTTCCAAGATTATCAGGCAAGGCAATCTGTTGATTTAACGGCATATCAAGACAAGTTTGCGACAAATCAGCGAATTTTCCTGTTAAATAGAGACATTGTTGATAGCGGCGAATAATATGCTCCCCAAGTTGAAATTGTGGGGATGCATCCGCTTTAGCCTGAATAACATCATCAATAATATGCATTAATTGAACCTGCGTTGGCATGGCAATCTGATTTTTAGCTAGCCACATACGCAAAAGTGCGGTTTGTTTTTGCGATGAATAGTCTAGAAAGTTTAAGAGCGAAAACTGTTTTTGATCCTCAAGAAGATGCTGCTCAAAGCAACCTTGTAATAATTCATTAATCAGTTGATGTTGCTCAAAACAATGTTGTGCGGCACGCTGAACAGCATGATCAAAATGCCCCCAGCGTTGGCGTAATTCAGGCAAAATTTGGTTACGTAAGAAATTGCGATCGTAATGATTATCTTGATTACTTTCGTCTTCGACCCAAGACAGATTTTCTTGCTGAATGTAATCTTCTAATTCATTACGGCTAAAAAGAAAGAAGCGGGCGTAGAATAGACATCCCGAACAATTGGCTTTCTTTTCTGCATTGCGCCCAAACCTTGTAATCCCGCGCCTCGTTTTAATGCGAGAAAAAGTTTCAGTTTGATCATTTAAATGATGTGCAGTGACCAGATATTCATTTGGCTGAATATGTTTTAAAAATCGCCTGATAACGGGCTTTCTTGCGCCAGCTTCAATGCCATCGTGCATTTCTACTTTGACTCTTTTCAATAATAAGTGGAATGGCAAATTGTTTACAAAGTTGTTGGCAATGAGCCGTCCAAGCATCCGCATTCGGGCTTAATCCGTGATGGATATGGATAGCTCGCAGACTTAAGTGCGGTCGTTTTTCGCGGAGTCTTTTAACTAAAGAAAGCAGTGCAGTTGAATCCAAACCACCGCTAAAAGCAATGAGAAGCTTATTGGCGGTGGTTGGAATTTGAGCTTGGAATAATGAAAAAAGATCCATTAGGCAACTTTAACAGCTTTGTAGTTTGTGCTTGGATTTAAGATCTCAAAACGTGCAGCAATCGGTTGGAGTTCGTAAGATTTCAAATCAAAGGTAGTTTTCATTACGCCAGCAACCGCATTATTCATTTTTTCAAAAGCTTCTACATCGTTGCCACAGTTTAAGTAATGTGCCAAGAAAGTCCCCGCAATTAAATCACCCACACCAACAGGTTCAAAGTTAATTTATAAAGCGGACGGCTTAAATGCCATACACCTTCAGGTGTCGCCATAATAATTTCAAAGGTATCAGGATCATTTAATTTACCTGCTTTACCTAAGTGTTTAACCAACACTTTTTTCACACCTTTAGCCACTAATGCATTGGCGGCTTTCAGCACATCGTCAAACGTATTGATAGGGAAAGTCAGAAAGCGTACGAAGTTCGGAAAGATTTGGGGTCATGATGTCCGCACGTGGAATGGCTTTTTCAATTAAGCGTTCACGTACACCATCGGCGACCACGCAAACTTTTTCGGCATTTGGCATCACTGGATCGCACAAGTAAAGTGCATTTGGGTTACGTGCTTTGATTTTTCTAAAAGCATAGATAATTTTGTCAACTTGTTCAGCTGAACCTAAATAGCCAGAAAGCAACGCATCACATTCTTGCAGTTTTCCAATAGCATCTAAACCGTTAGCAATTTCACCAATTTGCTCTTGTGGAATAACCATGCCTGTCCATTTACCATATTGAGTATGGTTAGAGAATTGCACGGTATTGAGTGCCCATACATCCACGCCTAATAGCTGCATTGGAAAGGTAGCAGATTTATTACCAGCGAAAACCATAAACCACGTGAGATTGGATTGCTAATACGTTTTTCATTTTGAGTTCTCCTGTTATATTATTTTAGGCATTGATGCTGTTTTCTAGCATCCATGCAACATCAAAAACACAAAAAAGAGCGGTTAAACTAACCGCTCTTTTTATCTATTTTATTAACAATAACCGTAAGACATTAAACGTTCATAACGTCTTTCTAATAAGCCATCTTTGTCGAAGGTATCGAGTTCGTTTAGTTCTTCAACAAGGCATTGTTTTTAAATTACGTGCCATTTCATGATAATTACGATGCGCACCACCCTAATGGCTCTTGAACGATATTATCAATTAAACCTAACTCTTTTAAACGAGTTGCGGTTAAGCCCATGACTTCTGCTGCGGTTGACGCTTTTTCTGCGCTCTTTCCATAAGATAGAAGCACAACCTTCTGGTGAAATAACGGAATAAGTTGAATATTGCAACATATTCACTTTGTCACCGACACCAATGGCTAATGCACCACCGGAACCGCCTTCACCGATTACCGTACAGATAACAGGCACTTTTAAGGTAGACATTTCACGTAAGTTACGAGCAATCGCTCAGATTGACCACGTTCTTCCGCACCGATGCCCGGGTAAGCCCCTGGCGTGTCGATAAAGGTAATAATAGGTAAGTTGAAACGCTCAGCCATTTGCATTAAACGTAACGCTTTACGATAGCCTTCAGGTGCTGGCATACCAAAGTTACGTGTTACTTTATCTTTTACTGTACGACCTTTTTGGTGACCGATAATCATTACTGCGCGACCATCTAAACGAGCAAGACCACCTACGATTGCTTTATCATCTGCAAAGGCACGATCGCCCGCAAGTTCTTGGAAATCAGTAAAAATATGTTCGATATAATCAAGCGTGTATGGACGATTTGGGTGACGTGCCATACGAGAAACCTGCCATGCATCAAGATTTGCAAAGGTTTTTTTGGTTAATTCATCGCTTTTCTTTTGTAAGCGTTTAATTTCATCGTGTAAATCAATTTTGTCATCAGATGCTGAACGCAACGCTTCAATTTTGGCTTCAAGTTCAGCAATAGGTAATTCAAAATCTAAATATTCTTGGCTCATTTCTTATCCTAAAATATCGTCAAAAGTTGCCCGCACTTTATCAAGATTTAAGGTGCGGTGCAAATGGTTTTCACTGGTTGGAGCGGATTATAAATATTCCTTTTTTAGTAATGATAACAAAAACAAAAATGCGGAACAAATCACGACAGAAGGCCCCGCAGCTGTATCATAAAAGGCGGAAAGGAATAACCCACCAACGACGGAAAGCATACTGATTAAAATCGCAATAAACACTATTTGTTCAGGTGTTTTAGCAAAACGTCTTGCTGTTGCCGCGGGAATAATTAAGAGGATGTAATAATCAGGGCCCCAACAAACTTCATACTTAAGGCAATGGTCAGTGCAGTTAAAAATCATCAAGATAAATCGCATTTTTTTGATGTTAATGCCTTCCACTTGAGCGAGTTCAGGTGAGACTGTGGTGGAGAGTAAGGCTTGCCAGAAGTAAAGCAGGGTGCCTAATACAATGACTACACCCACGCCAATATAAGGCAAATCGTTAAAATTAATGCCAAGCAGATCCCCAAAAAGATAACTCATTAAATCTACGCGGACATTTTTTTCAGTAGCCCAACGGTGACCACACCAGTGAAAGACAACTCAGTGCGCGATAATCCCCTAAAAGGGTATCCACTGAAAATTGCGTGTTACTTTCGAGCCATACCATTAATACGGCGAGAATAATCGTCAAAATTACAATGGCAACATAAGGATTAATTTGTAAGAAAATGCCTAACGCCACACCGAGTAAGGCAGAGTGGGAAAGGGTATCACCAAAATAAGCCATTTTACGCCATACCACAAAGGCACCCAGTGGTGCGGTAATTAGGAAAGCAGTAAGCCCGTAAGCAAGGCGGGAAATAAAATTCAAACATGATTTTTCCTTATTGTTGGCATTCTGATGGATTGGCGCTGCAACTACAAACATCACCATGCATATTATGGTGGTGATTATGATGGTGTGTATAAAAGCCCACATTTTGTGAGATTTGATTGCCCCAAAGGCGCATAAATGTGGGATCATTCGATAAACTTTCGGGTGTGCCGGCACAGCAAATATGTTGATTGATGCACAACACTTCTTTACTGTCCGCCATCACGATATGCAAATCATGGGAAACCATTAAACTGCGCAATTTAAGGCTTGTTGAGTACGATGAATCAGCTGATAAAGTTCATCTTGACCATTAATATCCACGCCTTGAGTTGGTTCATCTAGCACCAGTAAATTGGGTTTATTTAAAATCGCACGGGCCAATAATACACGTTGCATCTCGCCACCAGAGAGTTTTTGCATATTATTTTTTCTCAAATGAGTAATAGAGAGTTGCTCAAGTGCGGTTGATATTTCTTGCGTTTTAACACCTTTTTTGAGCGCAAGAAAACGCTCAACCGTCATCGGTAAGCTGTGATCGAGGTGAATTTTTTGTGGGACATAGCCAATTCTGACATTAGCGCTATAAATCACTTCACCGGATGTTGGCGCTTTGTAATTTTAATAGGGTTTTTAAAAGAGTCGATTTTCCCCACCATTTGGGCCCTAACAATGGTGATAATGGAATTGGGATAAATGCTGAGATTATTATCGCAATGCGGTCTTTTTGTTCAAAGACCACATTGATATTTTTCAGTGTAATTATGGTATTGGTTGGGCTGGTTGAATGGCGTGAATTTGCATAATCCCCCTTTAAAAAAATAGCTCACTAAAATAGCTCATTTCTATTTTTCTCAAGAAATTCCGACAATGCCTAATATTTAGGCATAAGATTTATATTTTTAGGGTAAAATGAATTTTTTCCCAGAGTTTGTAGTCTGAGAAACGAAAAACTTTTTACTCATTTTAAAGGTATCAAATGGTTCAACACGTTAAATTAGCCAGAGATAGACGGAAACGAAAATCCCGCATAAAAGCGGCGATTTTTTTTGCCGCACTTTTGCTTATTTTAACGGGCATTTTCCTCGCCTTTAAAGATACCGCTGATTATGATCCTTCTCTGCAAAGTAATCTTGAACCAGAGATGGTAGATAACGTTCAATATCAATCTCTGACACCTGAAAAAACGGAATCGGGTAATCCTCAATCTCAAGAAGGCGAACATCCCGAAGTAAAACAACATGCTAATACGGAAGATGCAACTTCTTATGATGATGAACTTCAAGCCAAAGATGATGAAGTCGATGAAATCAAACCGCAATTTGACGATCCTAATGATTTTACCAAAAGATGCTCAAGATGCGCTGAGTGGTATTTTTAGATGTGGCCGATCAGGCATTGCGTATCTACCGATCAATTTAGTCATACCGTGGTGCGTGGCGACTCATTAAAAGATGTGTTAGAGCTTTCAGGTTTGGAAGATGATACGGCGAAGAATTTAATTGCCGAATATCCTGAATTAAAAATCTTACGCGCAGGTCAGCAGTTCTATTGGATTTTAGATAAAGAAGATCAGCTGGAGTATTTAAACTGGTTGGTGTCTGAAAAAGAAGAACGTATTTATGAACGCACGGAAGACGGTAAGTTTAAACGCCAAATTTAGAGAAGAAAAGTATCTGAAGAAAGAGGTGTTAAAAAGGAACAATTAACGGATCTTTTGCATCAAGTTTGCGTGATTTAGGTCTAGATGGTCGTCAAATCAGCCAATTAAGCTCAGCATTACAATGGCAAGTAAGCCTTCAAAAACTCAGTAAAGGTACCAAGTTTGCGATTTTGGTATCACGTGAATATTTAGGCGATAAATTAACCGGTCAAGGTAACGTTGAAGCCATTCACATTATGGCAGATGGTAAGAGCTATTATGGTATTCAAGCAGCCAATGGTCGTTACTACGATAAGCAAGGGGAAACCTTGGCAAAGGTTTTGCGCGTTATCCATTGCAACGTCAAGCCCGTATTTCGTCACCATTTAACCCAAATCGCCGCCATCCGGTAACGGGACGTGTTCGTCCGCATAAAGGGGTAGACTTTGCTGTTTCACCAGGTACGCCAGTTATTGCGCCAGCAGAAGGTGTGGTGGAAAAAGTGGCTTATCAAGCCGGTGGTGCAGGACGTTATGTGGTGATACGCCATGGTCGTGAATATCAAACGGTGTATATGCATTTAAGTCGTGCTTTAGTGCGTGCAGGTCAAACAGTGAAGAAAGGGGAGCGCATTGCATTAACTGGTAATACGGGTATTTCAACCGGTCCACACTTGCACTACGAGTTTCATATCAATGAGCGAGCGGTGAACCCGCTTACGGTGAAATTACCGGGTACCAGCAGCGGTATGGCAACTGCAGAGCGTAAGCAATTCTTAGTCCGAGCGAAAGAGTTGAAAGAACATTAAAATTATAGTGAATAAAATGCGGTCAAATTTGACCGCATTTTTTATACGCCTAAAAATTAGCCGAAAACTGACCGCACTTCATCTTTTCTCTTTTCCTTCAATATGCTATCTTTTTGCATTTTAGAATTATTCTCATTTTTATGATTAAGCGACGTTATCTGATTTTTCTTTTGATCGTGCTTTCCTTTGTTTCACTTTTTCTCGGGGTAAGTACCGTTAATTTGCAAGGGTTACTGAATTTTGAAGGTAATCAATGGCAGATCTTTTTAATCAGTCGCGTGCCTCGCTTAATCAGTATCTTGATTGCAGGTGCATCCTGAGTATTTGTGGCTTAGTGATGCAGCAACTCAGTCGAAACCGATTTGTTTCTCCTACCACAGCGGGCACAATGGACAGCGCACGATTAGGCATTTTAATGGCGATGCTATTTTTCCCAACAGCTTCAATGTTGTTAAAAACCACCATTGCGGTCATCGTGTCTTTCCTTGGCACATTGTTATTTATGACGATTCTGTCCCGTTTGAAATTCAAGGACACGATTTTTGTGCCTTTAGTGGGGATTATGTTTGGTAATATCATCAGTTCAATTACCGCCTTTATCGCTTACAAAGAAGATCTATTGCAAAACTTATCTGGTGGCTGTAAGGGACTTTTTCTTGTGATGTCTGGTCGCTATGAATTGTTGTATTTCAGTATTCCTACACCTATCGTGGCTTATTTATTTGCGCATCGTTTTTTTCTATTGTCGGATGGGGAAAGATTTTTGCGGTTAATCTAGGTCTCAAATTACAACCAGATCCTTTATCTCGGATTGCTCATTGTGGCAGTCGTCTCTCGATTATTATCGTGTCTGTTGGCGTGATCCTTTCTTGGGGTTAATTATCCCGAATATCGTCACACTTTTATTTAGGGATAACTTGAAGAAAGTGTTATCTCATACCGCCTTGTTAGGTGCGGTATTTGTTTTATTTCTGCGATATTTTTAGGTCGAAGTGTGATTTATCCTTATGAGATTTCCATTAATGCCGTGGTGGGTGTATTTGGTAGTGGTATCTTCTTATTTTTATTATTAAAGCGGTATAGAAATGGCTAAGAAATCTTCTTCTCAACTGATTGTATTGTCGTTGTTAGCCATTGTTTCTCTTGCACTTTATTTAGGCTACAACTTACCAAACCGTTGGCAATATGCCTTGGAAAATCGTGCCTTATCCTTAATTGCGATTGTGATTACAGGCGCGGCAATTGCACTTGCTACGATGATTTTCCAAACGGTCGTGAATAACCGAATTTCACGCCGAGTATTTTGGGGTTTAGATTCGCTGTATTTACTGATTCAAACGACGATAATTTTCCTTTTCGGCTCAAGCACATTGCTTTCAATGAATTCGATTGCATTGTTTGTCTTGTGTACGGGATTAATGATGGCGTTTTCATTAGTGCTTTATCACTTCCTGTTTAAGAAAGAAAACCAAAATATTTTCTTCTTGTTGCTTGTCGGGATTATTTTCGGCACCTTCTTTTGCAGCTTAACGACGTTTATGGAAGTGTTGATTGATCCCAAATGAATTCCAGATCGCACAAGATATTGGCTTTGCAAGTTTCAACCGAATCAATACTCAAATCTTGTGGGTCGCATTAGCCATTTTAGTCGCGACGATTGTTTTCAGTTTGAAATATTGGCATTGCTTTGATGTGTTGGCGTTAGGGCGAGAAAATGCCATTAACTTAGGGATCGATTATCAAAAGACCTTAAAAGTCCTATTAATTCTCGTGGCAATTTTAACGTCAGTGTCGACCGCACTTGTTGGCCCACTTACTTTCCTTGGGTTATTAGTGATGAACGTGACCTTTTGAATTTGTTCGTGATTATCGTTACAAGGTACTCATTCCTGCTGCGATGTTAATTTCATCATAACCTTTGGTTTTAGGGCAATTATTAGTGACCCATATTTTTACGTTCCGCACGACATTAAGCATCATCGTTAATTTTGTCGGCGGTGTGTACTTTTATTTATTTGTTATTAAGAGCAAACAAAAAAATGGCAATAGAAATTCGCAATATTACTAAAAAGTTACGGAAGCAAAAAGGTGGTGGATAATGTATCCGTTACTATTCCTACGGGGAAAAATTACGTCTTTTATCGGGACCGAATGGCGCAGGGGAAGAGTACGGTGCTGTCTATTATGAGCCGTTTGTTGAATGCTGATAACGGAGATGTCATCTCAATGGTGAATTGCTCAATCGCAAAAAAGTAGTGATATTGCGAAACAGCTTATGATCTTTAAAGCAAACGAACAACATTAATCTGCGTCTAACCATTGAAGATTTAGTCCGTTTGGGCGCTTCTTTATGCAAAGGAAACTAACTCAAACTGACCGCACTTTTTATTGATAATGCTATTGCCTATATGGATTTAGATGATATTCGTCACCAATATATCGATAGTTTAAGTGGTGGTCAGCGGCAACGCGCTTATATTGCGATGACACTTGCACAAGATACGGATTATATTTTGTTGATGAACCATTAAATAATCTGGATATGAAACATTCAGTGCAGATCATGCAAGTTTTGCGTAAATTAGCGACAGAACTCAACAAAACCGTGGTGATTGTGATTCATGATATTAATTTCGCCTCTTGTTACTCAGACTATATTGTTGCTATGAAAAATGGAAAACTAGTGCACCAAGGTGAAGTTAACCACATTATGCAATCAACCGTATTACAAGATATTTATGATATAGCGATTCCGATTCAGGATATCGACGACCATAAAATTGCCGTTTATTTTAGACAAATAAGGAAATCTTCATGAAAACATTATCAACTTTAGCACTTTCACTCTTTGCACTTTCTGGTGTTGCAAGCTGCGGATATTACGGTGGAAAATTCCGTTGAAAACAAGTCATGCCACAAAACCACAGCGTGTGGTGGTTCTCGATTTTGCAGCAGACACACTTCGTGCATTAGGTGTGAAAGATAAAATCGTGGGCTTCCCACAAAGCGGAAAAACTCCCAACTTATCTTTGCAGAATTTGCAGACAAAAATATAAAAATGTCGGCGATTTGAAAGAACAATCATTGAGCAAATTAACGAACTTAATCCGGATTTGATCATTGTTTCTAAAGCGTCAAGAAAAAATGATCGATAAATTTAAAGAAATTGCGCCAGTATTTAATGTTGAAAATGACTACAATAATTACTACCCAGAGTTTTCAACAAAATGTGACCGCACTTGGTCAGGTTTTGGTAAAGAAAAGTGTCTCGAAAGAAAAACTTTCAGCATTGGAAAGCAAGTTGACCAAGTCGCAAAAGATGCGAAAGACAAAACAGCACTTTGTTGGTATTGGTTAATGAAAGTAAAATCAGTGCTTTTGGTGACGGTTCTCGTTATGGCATAGTGTATCAAAAATTTGGTTTTAAACCGATTGATGACAGCATCAAATCGTCTACGCATGGACAAAGCGTTGGTTTTGAATATATCTTAGAAAAATCCAGACTTTTTACTTGTAGTGGATCGTACAGCGGCATTACAGAAAAAGCCAACAATGCGCAAAAAGTGTTGATAACGATATCATCAAACAAACCAAAGCATAAAGATGGACACATGTGTACCTGATGCAGCCAATTGGTATCTTTGCGTTTGGTGGCTGAAAGCATGGAAATCATCGCACAAGAACTTGATCGTGCAGTGAAAAAATAATACGAAAAATTATTTAAAAAGGGGCAGTCAAGGATTGCCCTTTTTATATGTAAATTAATCTTCACATATCAATAAACTTCCTATCATATCGGCATCATTTAATAAAAACAGAGCTTATTTTTATGCTGACATTTAATCCACAAGATCCGTTCTCTTGCTTTGTCACTCAAAGCCTTTCCATGAAAAGTGCGGTCGAAAATGCACAACGTTTTGCGATGTTTGATGCCGCTTTTAATTCAGGGTGAAACTGGCACGGGTAAAGATTTATTAGCAAAGCTGCCATTTTGCGAGCTTGCGTCGTAGAAAAATTCATTGCAGTAAACTGTGCAGGCCTGCTGGATGAAGATGCGGAAAGCGAAATGTTTGGGCGTAAAGTGGTGACAGTGAAACCATCGGTTTTGAATATGCTAACGAAGGCATGGTGTTGTTAGATGGCATTGCCGAGCTTTCATTAAGTTTGCAGGCAAAATTATTGCGTTTTTAACGGATGGTTCTTTTCCGTCGAGTGGGGAAGAAAAAGAACATCATGCAAATGTTCCGGGTGATTTGTACTTCACAAGAACCGATGGAAAAGTTGTTAGAACAAGGGAAATTGCGCAGTGATTTATTCCATCGCTTAAATGTCTTTAGCACTAAATGTACCGCCATCTACGTGAGCGAGTGGAGGACATTCAACCCTTTAACGGACGGTTTTTACAAGAAATTAGCACGCAGCTTAAGATTCCACTGCCGCAATATGATGCTGATTTTTGAGTTATTTGAAAGGGCAGCCTTGGCAAGGTAATGTGAGAGCTTTACAATGTCTTGTATCGTGCCTGTTCCTTAGCGAAAAATAACCAGCTTGATATTGAAAGTTTAAATTTAAAAACCCTGTACAAAGTGCGGTCATTTCTGCGGATGATTTTGGAGAGCAAACCCTAGATGAGATCAGCTGGGACAATATGAGGCGAGTGTACTCCGTGCTTTTTATGCTCAGTATCCAAGTACTCGAAAAATTGGCACAAACGATTAGGTGTATCACATACGGCGATCGCCAACAAATTAAAACAATACGGTATTAGTAAATAATTTCTGACAGTTTAGGGAATTGTTTACAAAGTTTGAGCTTTCATTCGACTTTATCAATTTGTACATTGAGGATAAATTCACCTTCATCCGAAATTTGTTCGTGACGAATGCTATCTAATTGATAGAGCGCATGCGAATTTTTCCCTCTTGCGGGAGCAGCGTGAGGGTGAAAGAAAGTATCTCGTTTTTCAACCGCACTTTAATGGCTTCAAGTAGCAGATCTAATCCTTCACCTGAATGTGCGGAAAGATAAACGGCAACGGGCTTATTCTCGTCATCATATTCAATATGGGGCGCCACATTTTCCAATAAATCGATTTTGTTATATACAGCAATAGCTAGGCACTTTTATCAGCCTTTAATCTTCCAATACTAAATTTACCGCTCAATATTTTCGATCTTTCGAGCGTCAGCTGCATCAATGATATGTACAACAAACTGGCTTCACCGTTTTCGCAAGGTAGATTTAAAAGCGGACACTAAATCATGGGGGAGTTGGCGAACAAAACCAACGGTATCGGCGAGAATAGCCGTACCAACATCCTGAATTTGTAAACGTCTTAATGTGGGATCGAGAGTGGCAAAAAGCTGATCCGCAGCATAGACATTCGCTTGTGTGATAAAATTGAATAGCGTCGATTTTCCCGCATTGGTACCCAACCAAAGGAAATGGTAGGAATATCCGATTTTTGTCGGGTTTGGCGATTTTGGTTGCGTTGTTTTTCGACTCTGCCAAACGATTTTTGCAACCGCGCAATACGCACCTTGATTAAACGGCGATCCGTTTCTAATTGCGTTTCGCCTGGACCACGTAATCCAACTGCACCTTTTTGTTGATCTCAAAACCTGTTTTTCGGCGAACTAATCGAGTCGATAAATGCTTGAGTTGGGCTAATCTCAACCTGTAATTTCCCTTCGTGTGATCGAGCTCGTTGAGCAAAGATATCTAAAATTACCCCAGTGCGATCCACTACGCGACATTGGCAGATGCTTTCTAAATTACGGGTTTGTCAGGGGTTAATTGATGATTCACCAAAACAACATCGGCATCTAAGGCTTTCACCGCATCAGCAATTTCTTGTGCTTTCCTTCACCGATAAAATATTTTGCTTGTGGTGTAGCTCGGCTTGTGGTGATGATTTGTAAAATCTCAACATTGGCAGATTCCGCTAAAAGTTGGAATTCTTTGCAGATCTTCAATGTTTTTATTTTGAGAAAAGAAAACATGCACGACGACAGCTTTATCTTTTGCCGATGGCCTATTGTCGCCTGTTTTAGATGACGAAAGTGCGGTTGAAACTTCAGGTGAATTTTCAACCGCACTTAAATTGATGAAAATCATTCACTGAACAGAATTATTCTGCTTGTGTTTTCACTTCCGCTGCAGCGTCAGAAGTTTGTGCTGCATGATGACCGCCGGTATTATTGTGGTGAGAAACAGAACGTGCTGGAACCACAGTTGAAATAGCGTGTTTGTACACCATTTGATTAACAGTGTTTTTTAATAAAATCACGAATTGGTCGAATGATTCGATTTGACCCTGTAATTTAATCCCATTAACGAGATAAATCGAAACAGGAATACGTTCACGGCGTAACGCATTCAAATAAGGATCTTGTAATGATTGTCCTTTTGCCATTTTGCTATCCTTTTGTTGTTATATGTTAATTAATGATAGAAACGAGTTGTCTCCGTCATCAACATATAGCAATAAACATTTTTCTTGTCTATGGGTTTATCCTTTTGCTTTCACGCAGTTTTTCAGAATTGTTTTCATTTTTTCATCTAGTTGTGCATTGAAACGTAATGTTTCGCCCGTTTTAGGGTGTTCAAATCGAATAGAAAATGCATGTAAAAACAAACGATTGAGTCCGAGATCTTGCATATATTTATCGAATTCTTTATCACCGTATTTATCATCCAGCGCGATTGGGTGACCTGCATATTGAGTATGAACTCGGATCTGATGGGTTCTTCCCGTTACAGGCGACGCTTTTACTAAGGTCGCATTTTGATAGCGTTCTTCAATGGCAAATCGCGTTTCTGAAGGTTTACCTTGCTCACTGACTTTAACAATGCGTTCACCACTGGCTAGCTCATTTTTCAATAAAGGCGCTTGCACGACTTTTACATGAGATTGCCATTGTCCACGTACGAGTGCGAGATAATCTTTTTGTACCGTTTTAACACGAAGTTGTTCGTGTAAGTTGCGTAAGGCAGAGCGTTTTTTGCCACTCAATAAGATAACTGATGTATCTCTGTTCAAACGATGAACCAATTCTAAAAACGTGCTTCGGGGCGTAATGCACGCAAAGGCTTCAATCACACCAAAATTCAAACCACTCCCGCCATGAACCGCAATACCGGAAGGTTTATTCAATACTAATAAACAATCATCTTCAAAAATAATATGGCTTTCAAGGAAGTCGACTTTATTCAAGTTTTTAGAAATCGTGAGTATTTTTCAGAAACACGAACTGAGGCACTACGCACCACATCACCATTTTGTAATTTATATTCAGGTTTGATTTCGCCCTTTGTTCACACGCACTTCGCCTTTTCACGCAGAATGCGATAAATCAAACTTTTGGGTACGCCTTTAATTTGCCATCAACAATTATCAATGCGTTGTCCTGCTTCGTCCTCAGAAATGGTGAGCATTTTGACGGATTGATTGATGATTTTTCTGTTTTTCAGTCATTGAATCTGTCCTTTAAAAATTGGGCTGAATCATATCACAATATCCTGAGTGATAATAGCAAGAATGCCTTGCTAATTTAGCCCTGAATGTGGATAATAGAGCGTCTTTCTGCGCCTAAAAATTTGGCATTTAGAAAGGATTTTGTATGTTGGTCAAAAACTCAATGCGGCGAATGGCATAAGACATTGATAATCAACATATTTTTTTCTTGAAGGTTAACGCTTCCTTTGCAATGCGTAATTAACACACCGCATTGTTTTACGAAAATTGTCTTTAGATAACAATTGAGTATGCTATCAATGCACCCAGCAACACACAGTCGTGAGATTGACTGTTCGCGAGAAACACGAGGTCGATGGCTAAGGTCAGTAAATCTGTAAAGTGCGGTTAATTTTCAAGGTATTTTAGATAATTCAAAACGAGAAATTGACAATGAAAAGAATGTTAATCAATGCGACTCAAAAAGAAGAGTTGCGCGTTGCGTTGGTCGATGGCCAGCGTTTATTTGACTTGGATATTGAAAAGTCCGGTCACGAACAGAAAAAGCGAATATTTACAAAGGAAAAATCACTCGCGTAGAGCCGAGTTTAGAAGCAGCCTTTGTGGATTATGGTGCAGAGCGTCATGGCTTCCTTCCTTTAAAAGAAATTGCCCGTGAGTATTTTCCTGCTGATTATGTGTTCCAAGGTCGTCCAAATATCCGTGATATTTTGACCGAAGGTCAAGAAGTGATCGTTCAGGGTGAATAAAGAAGAACGTGGCAATAAAGGCGCGGCCTTTAACCACTTTTTGTTTCCTTTGCCGGTAGTTATTTGTGATTATGCCAAACAATCCGCGTGCAGGTGGTATCTCGCCGTATTGAAGGCGATGAACGTATCGAATTAAAAGAAGCATTGAGTTCTTTAGATGTACCGAAGGCGTTGGCCTTATCGTGCGTACAGCGGGTGTGGAGCAAATCACCAGAAGAATTACAATGGGACTTGAAAAGTACTATTACATCATTGGGAAGCGATTAAACAAGCTCACAAAGCCGTCCAGCGCCGTTCTTAATTCACCAAGAAAGTGATGCGATCGTTCGTACGATCCGTGATTACTTGCGTACGTGATATCGGTGAGATCTTAATTGATAGCGGAAAGTATTTGAAAAAGCGAAAGCGCACATCAAACTTGGTCCCGTCCAGATTTCATCAATCGTGTGAAATTGTATCGGCGATAGTGCCGTTATTTAGTCACTATCAAATTGAGTCTCGAAATTGAATCCGCCTTCCAACGTAAAGTGCACGTTTACCTTCTGGTGGTCTCGATTGTCATTGATGTGACAGAAGCGTTAACGGCGATCGATATCAACTCCGGCGTTCAACTCGTGGTGGTGATATTGAAGAAACCGCATTAAAATACCAACCTTGAAGCGGCGGATGAGATCGCTCGTCAATTGCGTTTACGTGACTTAGGGTGGTTTAGTCGTCATCGATTTCATCGATATGACACCGGTTCGTCACCAACGTGAAGTAGAAAACCGTATCCGTGATGCGGTGCGTCAAGACCGTGCGCGTATTCAAATCAGCCGTATTTCTCGCTTCGGCTTATTGAATGTCTCGTCAGCGTTTAAGCCCATCATTAGGGTGAGTCTTCTCACCATGTTTGCCCACGCTGTCAAGGTACGGGTAAAGTGCGTGATAACGAAAGTTTATCACTTTCTATCTTACGTTTAATCGAAGAAGAAGCGTTAAAAGAAAACACCAAACAAGTACACACTATCGTGCCTGTACAAATTGCGTCTACTCATTTAACGAAAACGTAAAGCTGTTCATAGCATCGAAAAACGCCATGATGTAGATATTATCGTGGTGCCAAATGAAGCAATGGAAACGCCACATTTCAGCGTATTCCGTGTTCGTGAAGGCGAAGAGCTAAATGAATTAAGCTATAACTTAACCAAATTCCATGATGCACAAGACGATATATTTGTACCCAGAAGAGTCCCTTGTTTCTCGCAATATCGAAACCGCAGCAGTGACCTCTGAGCAAGTGATGGAAAGTGCAGCAGTATCTCTATCGATCCTCAACGGCAGCGCCAGCACCAGTTGAGCGTAAATCGAAGAACCGTCATTGTTTGCGAAAATTGTTGCCGCAATTAAAGGTTTATTTGCTTCTGAACCAAAAGAAGAAGAGAAAAACCAAAACAACCGCAACAATCGTAACAACAACCGTAATAATCGTCGCAATCAAGAACGTCGTAATACTCGTCGTTCTCGCACAACGAAAACAACGATAATGCAGAAAAATACAGATGAAGAAAATGCGCGTCCAACTCGCGAGCGTGTAAATAATCGTCGCAATCGTCGTAACGCGAATGAAGAAGTGACATCTGAAAGTGCGGTTAATTTTGCTACTGTTTTGATGATAATCGTCAAGAAGAAAAAGCAGAGAAACCGGTAGCAGAGCGTCGTCAACGTCGTGATTTACGTAAACGTGTTCGTATTGATGACAATGTAAATAACGTAAAATGAGAATGCTATTGAAGCGGTTGAAGTACCAGTTGTTGAGACTGTTCAAAAATGAAGTGGTTGGAAAAACAATGCTGTTGATAATATAGAAGATAAACCACGTCAAGAACGTCAGCGTCGTACTCACGTCATTTACGTACATCGAATAATCAACGTCGTCGTCGTAATGAAGTGAAGTCACCAATGCCATTATTTGCGGCAGTTGCTTCACCAGAATTAGCAAGCGGTAAAAGTATGTATCGATTATTCTGTTGTGAATGCAGCGAAAGAAAGCAATCTTTATCTGTGGATGAATTACTTGAGCAAGAAAAACGAAAAAGGTGTGATCACGCCTGCAACGGGTATTGTGGTGAAGAGAAAAATCAGTTGAAGCACAACCTGCGTTAGATTTCATTACTCAACCGGCAAAATGAAGCGGTTCAACAGAAAGTGCAAGAGTCATTAGAACGCTTTGCATCACAAAATCAGAACCTGTTGCTCAAGTTGACAACGGCAGAAGTTGAACCACAAGAAAAAGCAGAAATTTTGTTCGTTCTTGTGTGTTCACTGGTCGTGCAGGTACTATTTCAGCGGTACAACACACACAAAGCAGCGATGACATTAGCTAAAAGCACCAGATGAAGAGTCTAAACCATTCCCAATTGTAGAATGGACGGAGTCTCGCTATTACTTTAACGGTAAAGGCGCAGCAGGCCATCATAGTGCAATTAGTCATATTTATTCTGAAGCGACACAGCAAAAAGCAGAGTAATATCTCAATAATAAAGACGGAGCCAGTAGGTTCCGTTTTTATTTTGTGTATTTTTAAAACATTGTGATTTAAAAGTAGTCAGTCAGATAATTTTTATTTTCGCTTGACGGGGTGGGGAAAAACGTATTATTCACCTCGCTTAAATCACGGAGGAATGGTCGAGTGGTTGAAGGCACCGGTCTTGAAAACCGGCGAGGGTTTACGCCCTCCGTGAGTTCGAATCTCACTTCCTCCGCCATCAAATTAAAAAATCCCTAAAATCGAAAGATTTAGGATTTTTGCTTTTTCAGTCTATTAAAAATATCTTATTTTTGACCGTACTTTCTTGGGCCTTTTAAAAGGCAAGGTATTCTTCTAAGGTCTCAATCGCTTCTAAACATTTTTGACGACGTGTTAAATAAATTGCGGCTGTTTGCTTTATGCATATCTCGCTGAATATCTGTTTGAGCCGTATTAGCTTGTGCTTTAGCTTCTTCGTATTTTTCCGTGAGTTGCTGTAAGGCTTCATATATTTTTCTAAACGCTCTCTGGAGGGAGACGATGAATGCTATGTTGTGATTTTACTACTTGCAACTTGTGGCTCTGCTATTTTTCGGTTGAATGGGCTTTTATACTTACGATTCATGGTTTTCAGTCAAGGCGGTACATTGCCCTAAAAAGATGTTCTGCCATACAATTTGTTCTTCATTTTTGATGAGGAATTTTGCATAGCTTAGTTAAGCTTTTTGTTGATTTCTTTGAGATAAAAACCGATGGTTTCAAAATCTTCGGTAAATAAAAGTGCGGTTAAATTTCGCGTTGATATCAGAGTCAGCTTGATAGGCTTGAGTTAGTTGCTGTACTTTTTGTTCTAGCGTATTGAGTAATGATTGAATAGATAAAAAATCCCCGCATAATGTATGCAGGGATTATAACGATTAAAGGGTCATGGCTGCAATCCAACCGAACGCTAATAGTGGGATATTGTAGTGAATAAAGGTTGGCACAACAGAATCCCAAATGTGGTCGTGTTTACCATCTATATTCAAAACCGGATGTCGGCCCAGCGTTGAGTCAGAAGCCGGTGAACCCGCATCTCTAATGCCGCTGCTACACCTACGATAGCTACTGTCGCAAGTGGTGAGAAACCAAAAGAGAGACAAAGTGGTACATAAATTGAGTGATAATTGGCACAGTTGAGAAAGAAGAACCAATACCCATGGTAATCAATAACCCAACAAGTAACATTAAGAATGCCACAACGCCTTTACTTTTGAATCGCACCCGTTGAAAGTGCATCAACTAACTCTTTCACACCGCTTGTGGTATTAATCACATTGGCAAAACCAGAGGCCGCAATCATCACAAAGCCAATCATTGCCATTAAGCGTAAACCTTGTTGGAAAATGTCATTACTTTCTTTGAGTTTGAAGATACCGAATGCCCCGAAAATGACTAAACCGACTAAACCACCAATAATTGTAGAGCTTGTGAAAAGCTGGGTGGCAAAAGTGGCGACAATGGCGACCGCACTTTGCGGTAATTTGAATAGGTTTAATATTCGCAAGTGTTTGTTCAATTTCAGCTGTAGTTGGTTCTGCAGTCGTCACCACATACTCGCGGGTTTGCGATAGGTAACAAATACAGCTGTGAGTAAACCAAGAATCATACCAATAACAGGGATAAGCATAGCAAAGAAACTTCACCTACACTGGTTTGTAAACCGAGTGGTGCACCAGCAAGATTGATATTTTTTACTAAAATGCTTTCGATAAAGATTTTCCCGAAACCGACAGGTAAGATCATATAGGTTGCGGTTAAACCAAAGGTAATAATACAAGTCACTGTACGACGATCGATTTTTAAACGGTTAAAAATAGAAAGTAAAGGCGGCACTATCAATCAGGGATAAACGCAATGTGTACTGGGAGTAAGTTTTTGATGAAAATGGCGAATAAAAGCAAAATGCCAGCAGCATATATTTAAACCAGGCTAAATTTTTACCGGTTGGTGCTTTTGTTCATGCGGGTAATCAATTTTTGTAGGCAAGCAAATCAGTGATGCCGGATTTTTGAAATCGCAATGGCAAATGCACCGAGCATCGCATAGTTCATGGCCACTTCAGCACCACCACCCTAAACCACCTGTAAAGGCTTCAGTGGTTTTTCCTAAACCTAAGTCACCACATAGCCTGCAATCAGAGCTGAAATCACAAAGTGCGATAACCACGTTTACGCGCAGCAAAGCTTTAACGCCAGTAGCACGACAATTGAAATAACAACGGATTCGATAGCATATTGCTGTTCCTTATTGATTAATTAAAAAGAAAAAGGTCGCATAAAAGAAAATTGATTTAAGGTTAAATGTCGCATAGTAATAAACTCCTGTAAATTAATAATAAACAAAACCCCTCGAAAGTTGCCTTCCGAGGGTAAGATTTTTGATCTTTATCTTGTCAGCTCGGAAGAAATCTTTCCAAGCACGCCAACAGCCTGAAAGATTATTCAGTTGAATGGCGATGATGGTGACGAAGGATAAAGTTCATTTGAAACTCTCTTATTTAGATAACTAAATTGAATTACTTTTTAAAATACGGTAAAGCGAAAACGATTGCAAGCCTTTTTCTAAAAAATTTTGAAAATTAAAGTGCGGTCTGATTTTCATCTGTTTTTCCGTTTCATTGGTTTGAGCAATATGCGGAATCCACCGAGATCTTTTTAAATGATTGACCATATAGCAAAATAATTCCGCCGTACGTTCAGTATCATATAGTGCGGAGTGTGCTTGTTTCCCATCAAAGGAATTTTTGCCGCTTGGCATGCTTTTGACGAGCACCGTTTGCCCAAACATAAAACCGGCAAGTGTTGCGGTATCAAACATTCCAAAAGGGTGGAATGGATTGCGTTTTACACCCGTGCGTTCAGCCGCAGCCATGACTAAAAGCTTTTGGTCAAAAAGCCGCATTATGTGCCACGATGATAGAACGTTGACATTCTGCATCTTTTTGTCCACGACGCACCATTTGAACAACCCCTGTGATGGCATCTAATTCAGATACCGCACCACGTAATGGATTGTGAATATCAATCCCATTAAATTTGGAGATTCGGGATTAATATTCGCCCCTCAAATGGTTCAATATGAAAATGGCGTTTTTGATCAGGTTGTAAATTGCCATTCTCATCCATTTTTAAGGTGATAGCTGCAAAAGCTCTAAAAGCGCATCTTTTTGCATCAAATCCCGCTGTTTCCACATCAATAATGACAGGAAAGTAGCCGCGAAAACGATTTTTTTAATTGGTGGTGATAAGGAATTTCTTGAGAATTGGACATATTGTATCCTTTAAAATAAATAACGCAGGTAACCCTGCGTTATAAAAGAGCGAAAAAATCAACCGCACTTTTAATTAATTGCCTAGACCAGATTTTGAGCTTTTATTTTCGATAAATTCAATTTTATAGCCATCTGGATCTTCAACGAAGGCAATAACGGTTGTACCACCTTTAACTGGGCCTGGGTTCGCGAGTCACTTTACCACCACTTGCACGAACTGCTTCACAACAGCATAAATATCATCAACGCCGATAGCAATATGTCCATACGCAGTGCCCTGTTCATATTTATCTACGCCCCCAGTTGTATGTTAATTCAATTTCTGCAGCGCTTTCGCCATCTTCGTAACCTAAAAATGCAAGCGTGTATTTATATTCTGGGTTTTCACTCGTACGCAATAAACGCATACCTAAAAACATCTTGATAAAAACTTAATAGAGCGGTCTAAATCACCTACTCGAAGCATTGTGTGTAAAATTTGCATCTTGTTTTCCTCTTTTCTATTTGGGTGTTGGGGGATTATATGCATGAAATTTTTAAATAGACTTAGAACGTAATTTGTTCCAGAAATTGGTGCTGTTGAATGATGTAAATGAACTAATCATTTGTAGTGGTCGGAGCTCTGTTTTGTATTCGGTTTTGGTAATCTGTTTTTTTGTTGTAATGGTCTAGCTATTGCAACAATATGACAAGATTATAAATTATTATAGGAGAACAAAGATGTTTTCATTCTTAAGCATCTCCTCCAGCACCAAGAATTGAAAGTTCTAGAACAGATGCCGAGTATAAAAATTACGTTGGCAGGTGTTTGCTGGAGTATTTATCAGGGTATGCGGCTTATTATCTTATCCGCAAAAACTTTTCTTTAGCCATTCCTTATCTTATTGATGAATATGGCTTTACTAAAAAGCTGATTTAGGTACAGTAGGGGGTAGCCTTGTCACTGGCTTACGGTTTTAGTAAGTTCATTATGGGAAACATCTCTGATCGTAGTAATCCTAAATATTTTATTACCATTGGTTTATTAGGTTCTGCATTAGTGAGCTTAATTTTTCGGTTTAGTACCGTGTACTTTTCTTCTATTCCATTGATGATTGTGTTAGCCGCATTAAATGGGTGGTTCCAGGAATGGGATATCCACCAGTGCAAAAACAATGACCAACTGGTTCTCAGTTTCTGAGCGTGGTGTGTGGTGGAGTTGGTGGAACGTATCACATAACTTAGGTGGTGGTTTAATCGGTCCATTAGCGCTCCTCGGTTTTATCGATTTTTTTGGCGTATGGCAATCTTTTTATTCTATTTACCAGCCTTAATCGCCATTGTATTAGCATTCATCATGTTCTATTTAATGCGCGATACACCTGAGTCTCAAGGGTTACCGCCAGTAGATGAATGGAAAGGTGAAAAATCGTGAGAAAGTTGAATCAGCTCACACGCTTTCGTCTAAAGATATTTTTATGAAATACATCATTAATAATAAGTTCTTATGGGCGATTGCACTTGCGAACGTATTTGTGTATTTCATTCGTTACGGCATTATTGACTGGGCACCAACGTATCTAAAAGAAGTGAAACATTTTCTCTGTAGACAAACAAAGTTGGGCGTATTTCGCTTTATGAATACGCAGGTATATTTGGTATGCTTTGCTAGCGGTTATTTAAGTGATAAAAGTATTTAAAGGCCACCGTGCACCACCGATGTTATTATTCCTAACCGGTGTATTAATCGCGATTATTGTTTATTGGAAAAACCCAGAAGGAAATCCACTCGTAGATAATATTTTGTCTTGTTGCTATCGGTTTCTTAATTTATGGTCCAGTAATGATGATCGGGCTTCAAGCAGCTGATCTTGTGCCACGTGTTGCAACAGGTACAGCGACAGGTTTAACAGGGGTTATTTGGTTACTTAATAGGGTTCTGCGAGCGCAGGCTGCGTGATGGGTAAACTGGTAGACTTATTTGGCTGGGATGGCGGTTTTATGCCTTGATTGTTTCTTGCTTCTTAGGATTTGGTTTTATTGCTTTTACCTTACTCCATAAGCCGAATGCAGCGTAATTAAGGTTAATTACATATAGAAGTGCGGTCAAAAAACATGATGTTTTTTTGACCGCACTTATTTTTCAGTTTATTTCACCGCAATCATTGAGCCAAAGATTAAAACACTGGAACCATAATTCGACATGTGAAAATCCGATGTTTTTTTAACCGCTCTTTGTGGATGTTAATCGAGTCAGTACGCATGACATTTTCAAGCGCGGTGCGTTTTTGGCTCACTTCAAGCTCACTATAACCGTTGGCACGTTTGAATTGGTGGTGGAGGTCAATCAGCAACTCATTTACTTTTTCATCTTCAAAACGGAATTTTTCAGAGAGCACCAACACACCATTTGGGATTTAAACCTGGTAGATTTTTGTGAGCAAGGCTACACGATCTTCTGGTGGTAAAAATTGCAGCGTGAAGTTGAGCACCACCATTGAGGCGTTCTTAATTTCAATTTGACGAATATCATCGCAAAGAATTTCTACGGGCACATCACTATGATAAGCCGCAACATGCTGACGGCAGCGTTCAACCATCGGCAGAGAATTATCGACACCGATAATTTTTACATTAGGTTGTTTTAATATTACGGCGCATAGAAAGGGCTGCCGCACCGCGTGAACAGCCTAAATCATAGACTTGGCTGTCAGCAGTCACAAAACGTTCAGCCAACATACCAATCGCCGTGATAATGTTGGAGTAGCCCAGGAATCGAGCGTTGAATCATATCGGGAAAAACTTCCGCCACGCTTTCATCAAAAGTAAAAATCGCCCAGTTTTTTTCGATCAGGGGCGGCAAAAATTGTATCTTTCATCATGATTGAATTCTGTTGTTGTCTTGAGAGGAATTTATTTAGATAAAATGCAAAAAAACTGCGGTCATTTTAGTGAAAGTTTTTAAAGGATCAAATAAATTTCGCTTTTCAATTTAAAAAGGCACGTCTTTTTCCCGTATAATCAACGCGTTAATTATCCATTTTTAGAAAAATGAAAGGAATATAGAAATGATGCGTACACATTATTGCGGTGCATTAAACCGCAACCATATTGGACAAGAAGTAACATTAAGCGGTTGGGTTCACCGTCGTCGCGATTTAGGTGGTTTAATTTTTTTATTGATATGCGTGATCGTGATGGTGTCGTACAAGTTTGTTTTGACCCGAAATATCAAGAAGCGTTAACTGCAGCTTCAGGCTTACGTAATGAATTTTGTATTCAAATTAAAGGTGAAGTGATCGCGCGTCCTGATAATCAAGTTAATAAAAATATGGCGACAGGCGAAGTAGAAGTATTGGCGAAAAGAATTACGCATCTACAATGCTTCTGACGTTTTACCACTAGACTTCAACCAAAAACAACACAGAAGAACAACGTTTAAAAATATCGTTATTTAGATTTACGTCGTCCAGAAATGGCACAACGTTTGAAAAACCCGTGCGAAAAATCACCAGCTTTGTGCGTCGTTTTATGGATGACAATGGTTTCCTTGATATCGAAACCCCAATGCTAACTCAAAGCAACGCCAGAAGGTGCGCGTGACTATTTAGTGCCAAGCCGTGTACATAAAGGCAAATTCTATGCATTGCCGCAATCACCACAGCTTTTCAAACAGCTTTTAATGATGTCTGGTTTTGACCGTTATTATCAAATCGTGAAATGTTTCCGTGATGAAGACTTACGTGCAGATCGTCAGCCTGAATTTACTCAAATCGATGTGGAAACCTCTTTCTTAACTGCGCCAGAAGTACGTGAGATCATGGAACGCATGGTACATGGTTTATGGCAAAACATCATTGGTGTGGATTTAGGCAAATTCCCACAAATGACCTGGCAAGAAGCGATGACTCGTTTTGGTTCAGATAAACCAGATTTGCGTAACCCGCTTGAATTAGTCGATGTGGCAGATATCGTTAAAGACGTTGAATTTAAAGTATTTAATGAGCCTGCAAACAATCCAAACGGTCGTGTGGCAGTCATTCGTGTACCAAATGGTACTGAAATCACTCGTAAACAAATTGATGAATACACACAATTTGTAGGCATTTACGGTGCAAAAGGTTTGGCTTGGGCGAAAGTGAATGATATCAATGTTGGTCTTGAAGGCGTACAAAGCCCGATTGCGAAATTCTTAAATGAAGATGTATGGAAAGCGTTAGCAGAACGTGTGAAAGCTCAAACTGGCGATATCTTTATTCTTTGGCGCAGACAAATGGCAAACCACCACTGATGCAATGGGCGCATTGCGTTTGAAATTAGGTCGTGATCTTGGCTTAACTTGTTTTAGACGAATGGCAACCGCTTTGGGTGATTGATTTCCCAATGTTTGAACGTGATGAAGAGGGCAATCTTGCAGCAATGCACCACCCATTCACTTCACCAAAAAGATTTTTACGTCCAGAACAATTAGAAGCGGATCCGACAAGTGCGGTAGCAAATGCTTACGATATGGTGATCAACGGCTATGAAGTAGGTGGTGGTTCTGTGCGTATTTTCGATCCGAAAAATGCAACAAACCGTATTCCGCATTCTTGGTATCAATGAACAAGAACAACGCGAAAAATTCGGCTTCTTGTTAGATGCATTAAAATTCGGTACACCGCCACATGCAGGTTTAGCATTTCGGTTTAGACCGTTTAACCATGCTTTCTAACCGGGCACTGAAAAATATCCGTGATGTGATTGCATTCCCCGAAAACAACAGCAGCAGCGTGCTTTAATGACCGAAGCGCCAAGTTTTGCGAATCCACAGGCGTTGGGCTGAATTGAGCATTCAGGTTGTAAAAAGCTGAGTAAAGTTGAAAATTTATAATAGAGAGCGGTCAATTTTGACCGCATTTTGATCTGCACTCAAATTAGGTGTCTAGGTTTTTGGGGTGCAGATCACTTTTTGTTGAAAAAAATTTTTATTCACTTAAAGACATCAGTTTTTTTGGTATGAATATTGGTGAAAAGTTTCATTTGTTTTTGAAGTTATATCCTGAAATTTCGGAATAATTAGATTTTTTTACTTTTTTATTCTTTGCTTTAAATGTGACTTTTATTTACTTTTACTCAAGGATAAAATTCTATTATAAATAGGTCCCTTTTTAGTTTATGGTCAATTTATAAGAGAACATTTTTATGAGTGAAGTTTCAACTCCAGTAGAAAAAAATCAACATGGGCGAGTAAATTCTCTGCCTTAGGCCCTGGTATCGTGATGGCATCAGCAGCTGTTGGTGGTTCGCATATTATTGCATCTACCCAAGCCGGTGCGATCTATGGTTGGGAATTAGTGAGCATCGTGATTCTTGCTAACTTTATTTAAATATCCTTTCTTCCGTTTCGGTGTTCAATATACCCTAGATACCGGTAATACTTTGTTAGAAGGTTACCGTCAAAAAGGGAAATTCTATCTTTGGTTATTCCTTGCTTTTAAAACGTTTTTTTGCGACAGTAATTAATACTGCTGCAGTGGGATTATTAACGCCGCAATTTTAACGTTTCATTACGCCAATTCCTCTACCAATGCCAGTATTAAGCTCATTAGTGATTCTTGTGACAACCGGCATTTTATTGTTAGGGAAATATCGTTTATTAGATAGTTTATCGAAAATCATCATGATTGCTTTAACGGTAACAACCGTGAGCGCTGTCGTGATTGCTTTTATGCGTAACGGCATCCATGGCGTAGCCGCACCTGATTTTGTAGCGCCTTCTCCATGGGAATTAAGCTAAATTAGCGTTTTTTTGAGTGGCGTTAATGGGGCTGGATGCCGCACCGATTGAAATTTCTGCCATTAACTCCATGTGGGTGGTAGCAAAACGTCGCTTTAACCAAAAGTGTCTTATCAAGACGGTTTATTTGACTTCAACGTGGGTTATATCGGTACAGCCATTTTAGCTGTTGTATTCTTAGCGCTTGGGCATTGGTGCAATATGGTTCCCCATGAAACCGTAGAGATGGTCGGCGGAAAATATATCGCACAACTTATCAATATGTATGCAAGTACTATCGGTGAATGGTCTCGCTTTATTGATTGCAGTAATTGCGTTCATGTGTATGTTTGGTACAACAATTACGGTAATTGATGGGTATTCACGTACCAATGTTGAAGCATTACGTATTTTGTTCGGTAAACAAGAAAGTTCAGTAAGAGTTTTAAACATCGGCATGATTTTGGCTGCATTGTCGGGTTTAGCGATTATTTTCTACTTCAATAATGCAGTGGGTCCAATGCTGAAATTTGCGATGATTGCTTCATTTGTTTCTGCACCAATCTTTGCTTGGTTGAATTTATCTCTGACTAAGCACGCGAAACACAGTGTAAAAGGCGGATTATTGTGGTTATCCCTTATCGGTTTATTCTACTTAACAGCCTTTGCAGGCTTGTTTATCGCCCAACAAGCTGGCTGGTTAAACTAAAATAATTGAGATAATTACCGCACTTTAGTTTTAAAGTGCGGTAATTTTTTTGAAAGTTTTTAGTAGAAAAGGTATGATGCTGCCCATTCTCAATTATGTAGATGACGAGCTTGAAATATAAAAATAATCAATCGGTTCTCGTGGTAATTTATGCGGAAAGCACGCATCGTGTTCTTATGCTTCAGCGCCAAGATGATCCCAGCTTTTTGGCAATCTGTTACGGGGACATTGGAAACCAACGAAACACCAAGAGAAACAGCAATTCGAGAAGTTTGGGAAGAAGTTGGATTAAAAAAATAGAAGAAAAATTCGACCGCACTTTTTGATTGTAAAGAGAGTATAGAATTTGAAATTTTTCCCTGCATTTCCGCTATAAATACGCACCGAATGTGACTCACTGTCATGAACATTGGTTTTTATTGGCAGTTGAGCAGGAATTTAAACCGATATTAAGTGAGCATTTGGCGTATCAATGGGTTTCTCCTGAACAAAGCGATCCAAAATGACAAAATCGTCCCGAATAATGCCGAAGCAATCAAAAAAATATTTGATGAACGCTTTCTCATATAAGAGGATTTAATTTAAAAATGTTTTTAAGATAAGAAGGAAAACAACATGGCAGGCCATAGTAAGTGGGCAAATATTAAACACCGTAAAAGCAGCACAAGATGCGCAACGCGGTAAAAATTTTTTTACAAAAATTAATTCGTGAATTAGTCACTGCTGCAAAAAAATTGGTGGCGGTGATGTCAGTGCGAACCCGCGTTTACGTGCCGCAGTAGATAAAGCCTTATCGAGCAACATGACTCGCGATACCATTAACCGTGCGATTGAACGCGGTGTGGGCGGTGGTGATGACACCAATATGGAAACAAGAATTTACGAAGGTTATGGTCCGGGTGGAACTGCTGTGATGGTTGAGTGTCTAAGTGACAACGCAAATCGAACCATCTCACAGGTTCGCCCAAGTTTCACTAAATGTGGTGGTAACTTAGGGACTGAAGGCTCTGTGGGCTATTTATTCAGCAAAAAAGGCTTGATTTTAATTAGCGAAGGTGAAGAAGATGCGTTAATGGAGGCGGCAATTGAAGCCGGTGCGGATGATGTTCAACCACAAGATGATGGTTCATTCGAAATCTATACTGCGTGGGAAGATTTAGGTTCTGTGCGCGATGCAATCGAAGCAGCAGGATTTAAAATTGATAATGCAGAAGTGACAATGATTCCATCAACAACAGTTGATCTTGATCTTGAAACTGCGCCTAAATTGTTGCGTTTAATTGACATGTTAGAAGACTGTGACGATGTACAAAAACGTATATCATAACGGTGAAATTAGTGATGAAGTTGCAGCTCAGCTGTAATTTTAAGGAGATTTAGAATGAAATTAGCTAAAGTATTACCAGCAATGGCCGCTCTTGTTGTTTTATCAGCTTGTGCAAGTGATGCACCAAAAAATGGAAAAACAAAGCAGAGCAAACTGCAGTCACCCTACTGTAACGGATAAAACAGTAGTTTATACTTGTAACAAGAAAACTGTAACTGCAGTTTATCAATTCGAAAACCAAGAGCCAACAGCAGCAATGGTGATGGTGGGTAAATAAAGTTATCGCGAAAGATTTTGCTCGTGATGCAGCTCAAAAAGACTTCACTTCATTTACTTCAGGCAAAATATGTTTGGAACGTAGATAGTGGTTTAACTTTAGATAAATTTGATTCTGTTGTGCCAGTAAATCTTTTAATCAAAGGCAAAAAGCAGACAAAAATTGTTGTGAAAAAACTGTGATGTAGATGCAAAAAGCAACTGCAAAAAGCAAACCAATAATTAAACGCTAAAAACGGCCGGCATTGACCGGCCGTTTATTTTTGAGAATTTATGAGTATTATTTTAGGCATTGACCCAGGTTCTCGTGTAACGGGTTATGGTGTGATTAGACAAAATGGTCGCCATTTAGAATATCTCGGCAGTGGAGCAATCCGCACACAGGTAGAAGATTTACCTACACGCTTAAAAACGAATTTATGCTGGCGTGACAGAAATCATCACACAATTTCCAGCCCGATATGTTTGCCATTGAGCAAGTGTTTATGGCTAAAAATGCGGATTCAGCTTTAAAACTGGGGCAAGCACGTGGTACGGCGATTGTGGCAGCCGTGAACCATGATTTACCTGTATTTGAATATGCTGCTCGTTTGGTGAAACAGACTGTCGTTGGGATTGGTTCTGCAGATAAAGTTCAAGTACAAGATATGGTGACACGAATTTTGAAGCTCTCAGATAAACCTCAGAGCAGATGCGGCAGATGCTTTAGCTATTGCGATTACTCATGCTCACACCATTCAACATTCTTTGCATATTGCAGGCTCGGTCAAAACGACAGAAACACATGAAAAAAATGACCGCACTTTTAAAAAACAAGATACAGCCGAGGTCGATTTAGATTAAAAAAATTTAACTGGATTAATATCCAGTTTTATTTTATTCTATGCAAAAATTTTTTTACATGGAAATCTTATGATCGGTCGTTTAAAAGGCATCTTTATTAGAAAAACAACCTCCTGAAATTTTTGCTTGATGTACAAGGTGTCGGTTACGAATTATTGTTACCGATGACCAGTTTTTTTATGACTTACCTGAAATCGGGCAAGAAACCACTTTATTTACCCATCTTGTTGTGCGTGAAGATGCTCATCTTCTTTTTGGATTTGCCCAAAAAAACTGACCGCACTTTATTCCGTGAATTAATTAAAACCAATGGTGTTGGACCCTAAATTGGCACTCGCGATTTTATCTGCAATGTCAGTAGAGCAGTTTGCTTACGCTATTGAACGAGAAGAACTGTCAAAATTAGTTAAAATTCCTGGTGGGCAAGAAAACGGCTGAACGTTTATTAGTAGAGTTAAAAGGGAAGTTTAAAGATGTTCGCCAAAGTGATTTCTTTGTGGAGAGCAAGCATATTCCTTCAACTTCAGAATTACGCCAAGCTGAAAGCTCAGCAGATGAAGCGGTTGCTGCATTGGTTGCATTAGGTTATAAACCAACGGATGCTGAAAAAATGGTGAAAAAAGTCGCTAAAAGCGGATTTAAGCAGTGAGCAATTAATTCGCGAAGCCTTAAAAAGCCGCATTATAAAGATTAAACAGATATGATCGAAGCAGATAGAATTATTAGCAGTCAGGCAAAGATGGATGAAGATGTCATCGATCGTGCGATTCGTCCAAAAGCTTTTTAGCGGACTATGTGGGGACAGCCACAAGTGCGAGAGCAGATGGATATTTTTCATTCAGGCGGCAAAATTGCGTCAAGATGCCTTTAGATCATCTTTTTGATCTTTGGTCCTCCAGGTTTAGGAAAAACGACGCTAGCTAATATTGTGGCAAATGAAATGGGTGTGAATATTCGCACAACATCAGGGCCTGTGCTTGAAAAAGCCGGCGATTTAGCGGCAATGCTGACAAATCTTGAACCCCATGATGTGTTGTTTATTGATGAAATTCACCGTCTTTCCCCTGCGATTGAAGAAGTACTTTATCCAGCAATGGAAGATTATCAGTTGGATATTATGATCGGTGAAGGCCCTGCTGCACGCTCAATTAAATTAGATTTGCCACCTTTCACATTAATTGGTGCAACAACTCGAGCAGGGTTCTTTAACTTCACCATTGCGTGATCGTTTTCGGTATTGTTCAACGTTTAGAATTTTATTCCGTTGAAGATTTAACTCTATTGTAACAAGAAGTGCCTCTTGCTTAAATCTGGAATTAGAAGATAAAGCCGCTTTTTGAAGTGGCTCGTCGTTCACGTGGCACGCCTCGCATTGCAAACCGTTTATTGCGTCGCGTTCGAGATTTTTGCTGATGTACGTAATGATGGCATTATTTCGGCAGACATTGCGAAACAAGCACTTTCAATGTTGGATGTAGATGATGCGGGCTTTGATTACTTAGATAGAAAATTGCTTACCGCAGTGATTGAACGTTTTGATGGTGGGCCAGTTGGGATTAGATAACTTAGCAGCAGCAATAGGGTGAAGAACGAGACACTATCGAGGATGTTTTAGAACCTTACTTGATTCAACAAGGATTTTTACAGCGTACGCCCTCGAGGGTCGAATTGCGACTTCGTTAACTTATCGACACTTTGGACTTCAGAAGCCGTCAGAATAAGACAGATAAAAAGGACATATTGATATCAATATGTCCTTTCTTTTTGAAAACCTGATTAGTTAGTTCTTCAGTTCCTTCAGTATAGCTCTTTCATGCTATTTAATCTTGCTAAACCCACATCACAGCTTTTTTTGTTGAGTCGCTAATTCCATTTCAAGAATTTGCTGTTTGCTTTGATTTAGTTTACTTTTGATTTTACCTACTTGAGTATGAGTGCCTGGCTGTTTTTTTCTGCTTGGGCAATCAAATTTTCTGTTTCTTTAAATAACTGTGTGCATTGTTGTGGAAGAGCAGCTTTGTTTTTCTGTAAGAGGTGCTGCAGTGGCAGATAGTGCCATCGAACCGAAAAAGTGCGGTCAAAAATTACACAAATTTTTTTCATTGTAAATCCTACAAATCTTTCCAAATATTATTAGGGCTAAAAAAATAGCAAAAATCTTGTCGCCCTGTCTAGTGGTTATTTTGTCTATTTCTTTTCGATAAAAGTTTCCTTGTGATAGAGATAAATTTTTTTCATTTTGAGATAAATATGCAAGATTTGATGCAGATCAATTTTCACTATAGTTACGCTAAATAGGGTATTTTGTAACTTTATATCAAAAAAATGTGATCAATATAACGGTTTTTTCTATTTTTTTATCCTCATAAATAGTAGTAGAATAGAGCAAAAATTTTTGAATGTTTATATTGTAATCGGTTACTGTATTCTGTTTTGAGAATAGAAAAAGGCAATTATTACGTAAATAATTCAATGTTTCTTAACGATTTTTGTTGAGTAGTTTGGGGTGATTATTTGGGATTATCCTTGGTAATCATAAAGTGAAAATCTTGTAGATTTATACAAGGAGTTGAGATGTTAGACGTTGTTGATCTCTCACGCTTGCAGTTTGCGTTAACTGCGTTATATCACTTCATTTTTGTACCATTAACATTAGGTTTATCTTTCGTTCTTGTGATCATGGAAACCATTTATGTTAAAACGGGCAAAGAAGTATATAAAGATATGACTAAATTCTGGGGTAAGTTATTTGGTATTAACTTTGCTCTAGGGGTAACGACCGGTATTATCATGGAGTTCCAATTCGGGACAAACTGGTCTTATTATTCTCACTATGTAGGTGATATTTTCGGTGCACCATTAGCGATCGAAGCATTACTTGCATTCTTCTTAGAATCCACTTTCGTGGGGCTATTCTTCTTCGGTTGGGATCGTTTAACCAAAGGTAAACACTTACTCGCAACTTACTGCGTAGCCTTTTGGTTCAAACCTTTCTGCGATGTGGATTTTAGTGGCAAATGGTTGGATGCAACATCCAGTAGCGGCAGAATTTAACTTTGAAACCGTTCGTATGGAAATGACCAGCTTCTAGATCTTTGGTTAAATCCAGTTGCGCAAAGTAAATTCTTACATACATTAACAGCAGGGTTATTCAACTGGTGCAATGTTTGTATTAGGTATTAGTGCATTCTATTTATTAAAAGGCCGTGATATTGGTTTTTGCTAAACGTTCATTCTCTGTAGCAGCAACCTTTGGCTTTTATCGCGGCATCAGCTGTATTAATTATGGGTGATGAATCAGGTTACGACATCGGTAAAGCACAACCTGTGAAATTAGCTGCAATGGAAGCTGAGTTTGAAACTCATCCTGCACCAGCCCCATTCCACCCAGTGGCGATTCCAAATACTGCAGAAATGAAAAATGATTTTTGCGATTGAAATCCCATATTTAGGTGGTTTAATTGCAACGCGTTCTTTAGACACTGAAATCGTTGGTTTGAAAGAAATTCAAGCGAAAAAAATGAAGGTCGTGTTCGTAACGGTATGGTTGCTTATGATTTATTCACACAATTAAAAGCAGAGAAAAAAATCAGCAGGCCAAGTAAATCCAGAAACTAAAGCAAAAATTTGATGAAGTCAAAGGTGATTTAGGTTTTGGTTTATTATTAAAACGTTACACAGATAAAGTTGTAGATGCAACGGATGAACAAATTAAACAAGCAGCACGTGATACTATTCCAAACGTAGGTCCTAACTTCTGGGCGTTCCGTGGTATGTTAGCAGCAGGTGGTTTAATTATTTTACTGACCTTTGGTGCATTTGTTCAAAATTTACGTAACAAAGTGACTTCTTCTCGCTTATTACTTAAAGCATTGCTTTGGGGTATTCCATTGCCATTCTTAGCGATTGAATTTGGTTGGTTCTTAGCTGAATTTGGTCGTCAACCGTGGGCGATTTATGAAGTATTACCGGTAGGTGTGTCTGCCTCTAACTTGAGTGTAGGTGACTTATGGTTCTCTATCGGTTTAATTTGTGTACTTTACTTCTTCTTCATCATTGCGGAAATGTATTTGATGTTTAAATATGCACGTTTAGGTCCAAGTGCATTGAAAACCGGCAAATACTATTTTGAGCAATCATCTAAATAAGCAGGAGATGGATTATGCTTGATTATGAAATTCTACGTATTATTTGGTGGGTGCTAGTTGTTGTATTGCTTATCGGTTTCTCTGTAACAGATGGATTCGATATGGGCGTGACCGCACTTTTACCCGTAGCAGGTAAGAAAGAAGTAGAAAAGACGTATTATGATTAACTCTATTGCTCCACACTGGGATGGTAACCAAGTTTGGTTATTAACTGCTGGTGGTGCAATCTTCGCGGCATGGCCGATTGTTTATTCTGTAGCGTTTTCAGGCTTCTATATTGCCTTATTCCTCGTGTTAGCTGCGTTATTCTTCCGTCCAATTGGTTTTGAATATCGTGCGAAAATTGATAATCCAACATGGCGTGCGATGTGGGATTGGGGTTTGTTTGCGGGTGGTTTTGTACCTGCATTAGTATTCGGTGTGGCATTTGGTAATTTATTACAAGGTGTACCATTTGAATTAAATGAGCTTTCACAAGCAACTTACACAGGTTCTTTCTTTGCATTATTAAACCCATTCGCATTACTTTGCGGTGTGTTAAGCCTTGCAATGTTAGTGACTCACGGTGCGAACTGGTTACAAATGAAAACCACTGCTGCATTGCGTGATCGTGCAAGAGCAATTACACAAATCGGTGCATTAGTGACATTAATTACTTTTGTGCTTGCAGGTGTGTGGCTTTCTTTCAAAGACGGTTATGTGGTGACTAGCACGATTGATCACTTTGCAGCATCAGCGCCAGCTTCAGGTAAACAAGTGGCAGTTGAGTCAGGTGCATGGTTCAAAAACTTCAATGAAAATCCAGCTTTATGGGCGTTCCCAGTATTAGCTGTGGTGGGTGCATTATTAAATGTGATTGCATCTAAAGCAAATCGTTGTGGTTTTGCGTTCTTCTTCTCTGTATTAACCATGGCTGGTGTGATTATTACTGCGGCAGTATCAATGTTCCCATTTGTGATGCCTTCAAGTACTCACCCTGAACAAAGCTTGTTAATGTGGGATGCAACGTCAAGTGAGTTAACATTAACTTTAATGTTCTACTTGGCATTAGTATTTGTTACTATCTCATTGCTTTACACCATTTGGTCATACTACAAAAATGTTTGGTCGCTTGATGAAAGCTTTGTTGAAGACAACAAAAACTCATTATACTAAGGAGAAACAATATGTTATATGTAATTTGGGTAGTGGGTGTGTTGGCTGCAGTTATGGTGAGTGCTAAATTAACCATTGGCAAAAGAAAAAGTCAGGTAAATTTGACGAGTAATGATGATTAATTCACTCTATCAATTAAGTAATAAGGGTTCCTTGCGAACCCTTTCGTTTATTTTAGCGTTATTTTTAACCGCGGCTTTCTTTTTAAATTTAAATCAATTTTCGACCGCACTTCGTACTGCACATCCAGCTTGGATTCTTGCGATTTTTTTGGGGATTGATTAATTTGTGATCCACGGTATCGGATTCGATATTCGCCGAGCAATATGGCAGCTCGTTTTCTTGCCATTTATTGGTTATTTCACCACAATAATTGCTATTGTTCAGCATTGGTTTTTATAAGAACGATAGACAAATATTATTATTTGAGCTTGCACATCTAATGAACAGGTTCTAAAATAAGCGGCTTGTTATGGCTGATAATTTGAGCATTATTTTGAATAACCAATGTTTTACCTTTCCGGTTCGTGTCTATTATGAGGACACGGATGCTGGCGGAGTAGTGTATCACGCACGTTACTTACATTTCTTTGAGCGTGCGCGAACTGAATATTTAAGAACGCTTAATTTTTTTCCCAACAATCATTATTGCAGGAACAACAGTTAGCTTTTTGTGGTCAAAAACCATGTCTATTGACTATTGTATTCCGGCAAAATTGGATGATTATCTTATTGTCGAAACGGAAATAACGGCAGTGAAAGGAGCAACAATTCTCTTTGAACAGCGGTTGGTTCGTGAGACGGTGAGGTTATCAAAGGCTACTGTTAAGGTAGCCTGTGTTGATCTCAGGCAAAATGAAACCTGTCGCAATTCCTGAAGAATTAAAAGCGGCATTTTTAAAGTAAATAACTTTTCGGAGTATGCAATGACTGCAGAATTGAACTTTTTAGATCTTTTTTTCTAAAAGCGAGTATCGTTGTTCAACTTGTAATTGTGATCTTAATTTCGTTCTCAATTATTTCTTGGGCAATCATCATTCAACGTAGCCGTATTTTGACGACTGCGTTAAAAGAAGCGAACACTTTTGAAGATCGTTTCTGGTCTGGTGAAGATTTAAATAAACTTTATGATGGTTTATCTAATCGTCGTGAAGTATTAACCGGGTAGCGAACAAATTTTTCTTTGTCGGCTTTTAAAGAATTCTCTCGCTTAAAAACAAGTGAACGCAGATGCTCCAGAAGCAATCATCAAAGGTACGACTCGTGCGATGAACCTTGCGATGAATCGTGAAGTAGAAGCGCTTGAAAGTCGTGTACCTTTCTTAGCAACAGTAGCTTCTGTTAGTCCATATATCGGTTTATTTGGTACCGTTTGGGGGATCATGCACGCATTTATGGCATTAAGTGGTGCGAAACAAGCAACATTACAAATGGTTGCGCCAGGTATCGCAGAAGCCTTGATCGCAACAGCAATCGGTTTGTTTGCGGCGATTCCAGCTGTAATGGCGTATAACCGTTTAAGCTTACGTGTCAAATGCGATTGAACAAAAATTATGGTAACTTCATTGATGAATTCACCACAATTTTACATCGTCAAGCTTTTTGGTAAAGCGCCCCATTAAAAATAAATGAAAAAATTGACCGCACTTAATAAATAAAACGAAAAGTGCGGTGGATTTTAGCGAAGTTTTAGAGGAAAATTATGGCTCGTCGTCAGCGTAAAGACATTAAATCTGAAATTAACATCGTGCCATTTCTCGATGTTCTTTTAGTTTTAGTGTTAATTTTTATGGCAACCGCGCCGATTATCAGTCAGAGCGTTCAAGTAGAACTCCCTGATTCGGTGCAAAGTCAAAATGTATCAAATGAAGATAAAACACCGGTTATCTTTAGAAGTAGCAGGTGTAGGGCAGTATTCGATTTCGATTGGTGGTCAACGCCAAGAAGGCCTTAACGAAGAAATGGTAACCCAATTATCAAAACAAGAATTTGATAAAGACAATAACACAATGTTCTTAGTGGGCGGAGCAAAAGATGTACCTTATGAAGAAGTGATTAAAGCACTGAATTTACTACATCTTGCCGGCATTAAGTCTGTGGGTTTAATGACCAACCCGATTTAAGAATAAGTAGGTAAAACCGTGCAGAATAATCGACGAAAAAAACGTGCAAATGAGTTTGTCATCTCTATTGCGATGCACCTTGCATTGTTTGGTTTGTTGATTTGGAGCCTCTTTATCAAACCGTTGAAAATAATGGGTGGTGGAGAAGGTGAAGGTGATGCCATGGGAGCTGTGATGGTCGATACCGGCAGCGCAGCGCAGGAATGGGGACGTATTCAACAACAGAAAAAAGGTCAAACTGATAAACAGAAAAAACCAGAACCTGTAGTCGAAGAGAAAAAACCAGAGCCTGAACCTGAACCAAATCAGCAAGAAATTGCGAAACAAGAAGAGATTAAGCGTCAGCAGGAAATTCAACGTCAAAAAGAACTTGAAAAAAACAAAAAGCAGCAAGAAATTGAAAAGCAAAAACAGCAACAAGAGCTTGCTCGTCAAGAGGCGTTAGAAAAAGCAGAAACAAGCTGAAGAAGGAAAGCAAAAACAAGCAGCTGAAGCAGCGAAAGTTAAAAAGCTGATGCAGAGGCAAAACGTTTAGAGGCAGCAGCTAAACAGGCTGAGGAAGAGGCAAAAGCTAAAGCGCAAGCCGAAGCTCAAAAAAAGCGAAAGAAAAAGCTGAAGCAGATGCTAAAGCGAAGGCTGAGGCAAAAGCGAAAGCGGATGCTGAAGCAAAAGCGAAGGCTAAGGCAGAAGCAGATGCGAAAGCCAAAGCGGAAGCCGATGCGAAGGCGAAAGCAAAAGCTGAGGCTGATGCAAAAGCGAAAGCAGATGCTGAGGCGAAAGCGAAAGGCTGAAGCAAAAGCTAAAGCGGATGCAGAAGCAAAAGCGAAGGCTGAAGCAAAAGCTAAGGCAGATGCAGAAGGAAAGCAAAAGCTGACGCAGCAAAACGTAAAGCAGATCAAGCGGCTTTAGATGACTTCATGAACGGCGGTGATGTCGGTGGTGGTAGTGCATCTAAAGGTGGTAATGCAAACTAAAAGGCGGTACACAAGGTAGTGGTGCAGGACTTGGTGCTGGAGATGGTGGTAAAGTTGGTGACCAATATGCAGGGTGTCATTAAACGTGAAATTCAACGCCGTTTCTTAAAAAGACCCAAGCTTTTGCCGGTAAAGTTTGTAGCATTAAAAATCCAACTCGGTCGAGATGGTACTGATTTTAGGCTACCAACGCGTTTCTGGACCTGATGATATTTGTACTGCAGCATTGAGTGCGGTAGCTAGAACGAAAAAGTTCCAGCAGCACCATCTGATGCTATTTATGAGAAATATAAAGCGCCGACTATCGATTTTGATATCAATGCTCGATAATCGGTTTTAGGAAAGTAACAACGTTAAAATAAGGTGATTAAATGAAATTGATCAAACGTGTTATGGGGCTATTTGTGGTGATGTTTGCATTTGCAAGCACAGCAATGGCAGAAGATGAAGTTCGAATTGTGATTGATGAAGGTGTTGATGGCGCTCGTCCTATCGCAGTTGTTCCTTTCGCGGGTTCTGCACCCTGAAAAATATTGGTCAAATTGTTGCAGATGACTTACGTAATAGTGGTAAATTTAACCCAATTCCAGTAAGTCAAATGCCACAACAACCAACGACTGCAGCAGAAGTGAAACCAGAAGCTTGGACTGCTTTAGGTATTGATGCTGTTGTGGTAGGTCAAGTGACATCAACTGGTAGCGGTTATAACATTTCTTACCAATTGGTTGATACTGTAGGTGCATCAGGTACACCTGGGTGCGGTACTTGCACAAAAATAGCTATACAGTGACAAATAAATGGTTACGTTATGGTGCGCATACCGTGAGTGATGAAGTATTTGAAAAATTAACTGGTATTCGTGGTGCATTCAGAACCCGTATTGCTTACGTAGTGCAAAAAAATGGTGGTTCACAACCTTATGAAGTTCGTGTAGCAGATTATGATGGTTACAACCAATTTATCGTAAATCGTAGCTCACAACCAATTATGTCTCCAGCTTGGTCTCCAGATGGTAAACGTTTAGCGTATGTATCTTTTGAGAACAAAAAAATCACAACTTGTTGTACAAGACTTAGGTTCTGGTTCTCGTAAAGTAGTTGCTTCTTTCCCTGGACATAACGGTGCACCAGCATTCTCTCCGGACGGTTCTAAACTCGCATTTGCTTCTTCACAAGATGGTTTATTAAACATCTATGTAATGGGCTCAAATGGTGGTACACCGACTCAATTAACTCGCGGTGCAGGGTAATAATACAGAACCATCATGGTCTCCAGATGGTAGCTCAATTCTCTTTACTTCAGATAGAGGCGGTTCACCACAAGTTTATCGCATGAGCGCAAGTGGTGGTGGTGCATCACCAGTTGGTGGTCGCGGTAGTGCGCAAATCAGTAGTGATGGTAAAACACTCGTGATGATCAACGGTAATAACAACGTGGTGAAACAAGATCTCACCAGCGGTAGTTCTGAAGTATTAAGTACATCTTTCTTAGGTGAAAGCCCAAGTATTTCTCCTAATGGTATCATGATTATTTACAGCTCTACACAAGGGCTAGGAAAGGTGTTACAATTAGTTTCTGCAGATGGTCGCTTTAAAGCGAGTCTTCCAGGAAGTAATGGCCAAGTGAAATTTCCAGCTTGGTCTCCATACTTGACTAAATAAAAAACTCATTGAGGAGAAATCTAATGAACAAATTTGTTAAATCATTATTAGTTGTTGGTTCAGTAGCTGCATTAGCAGCATGTAGCTCATCAAACAACGATGCAGCAGGCAACGGTGCTAACAACGGTCAAACTTTCGGTGGTTACTCTGTTGAAGATCTTCAACAACGTTACAACACCGTTTACTTCGGTTTCGACAAATTCAACATCGAAGGTGAATACGTTCAAATCTTAGATGCTCACGCTGCATACTTAAATGCAACTCCAGCTTCTAAAGTTGTTGTTGAAGGTAACACTGACGAACGTGGTACTCCAGAGTACAACATCGCTTTTAGGTCAACGTCGTGCTGATGCAGTTAAAGGTTTCTTAGCTGGTAAAGGTGTTGACGCTGGTAAAGTATCAACTGTTTCTTACGGTGAAGAAAAACCTGCAGTGTTAGGTCACGATGAAGCAGCATACTCTAAAAAAACCGTCGTGCAGTGTTAGCATACTAATTTTTTTAGAGAATTTTGATTCTTAGAAAAAGGGAGAGTAGAAATACTTCCTTTTTTTATTTGTTCTAAGATATTGTCAGAAATTGACGAGTATTCACGCAATTAACACAATTTCTTCAGATTTTTTTCTTGCGTCAGAAAATAAAAATCGGTAATATACGCACCTGTTACGAAATGATGTGGGTCGTTAGCTCAGTCGGTAGAGCAGCGGACTTTTTAATCCGTTGGTCGAAGGTTCGAATCCTTCACGACCCACCACTTTTTATTTCGAAGAATTCCCAAATGGGTCGTTAGCTCAGTCGGTAGAGCAGCGGACTTTTAATCCGTTGGTCGAAGGTTCGAATCCTTCACGACCCACCATCTATTTTACAGATCATTATTTAACCGGTTGGGTTGTTAGCTCAGTTGGTAGAGCAGCGGACTCTTAATCCGTCGGTCGAGAGTTCGATCTCTCACAGCCCACCAGTCAACATCTTATTCTCCTATTTGTTAATAAATTTACAAAAAAATTAAAAATATTTTTCAAAAATTCTTGACTATATTTGGCGGTTATTATGGTAGAATATCCACAAATTTAAGTCGGGCATAAAATGTTACAAAAATATTCGAATTGTTTTGGTTGAAACATCACATAGCGGGAACATCGGTTCAGCGGCGCGTGCGATGAAAACAATGGGATTATCCAATCTTTATTTGGTCTCACCAAAATCAGTGGATGAGCAATCTATTGCATTAGCAGCAGGCGCTGATGATGTCGTGCGTAATGCCCACATTGTTGATACTTTTGAACAAGCAATAGAAGATTGCTCATTAGTGATTGGTACGAGTGCAAGATTACGTCATTTACAGAGTACGCTGATTGAGCCAAGAGAGTGTGCAGAGAAAGCCAGTGCACATCAAGGGCAAGTAGCGATCGTGTTTGGTCGTGAGCGTGTTGGGACTCACAAATGAAGAATTACTTAAATGTCATTATCATTTAAATATCCCTGCTAACCCTGAATATTCTTCGCTCAATTTAGCGATGGCAGTACAGTTGGTAAGTTATGAAATGCGAATGGCATTTTTAACAAAAAATAAAACGGAAAGTACACTTTCAACGATAGAAGATATCTATCCAACAGCACAAGAAATGGAGTATTTTTGCTCATACGGAACAGGTGTATCAGTCTCTTGGTTTTATTCAAAAATCAAGGGGTTATACAAAAAGTTAAGACGACTTTATAACCGTTCTTCTCTAGAAAAAAATGAATTAAATATTTTTGCGAGGAATGTTAGTGCGGTTGAAAAACGCCTTAATCTGCAAAAAGAGTAAAATTGACTATCATAGTCAGATAGGTAAACTACCTAGATGGCGATTTATAGGGATGCTTTTATGAAACTAACATCTAAAGGACGATATGCGGTTACCGCAATTTTAGATATCGCATTACATGCAGGAACAAACCCTGTTTGTTTAGCGGATATCTCAGAACGTCAAAAATATTTTCACTTTTCTTATCTTGAGCAATTATTTGCAAAATTGCGTCGTGGTGGATTAGTAAAAAGCGTTCGTGGCCCAGGTGGTGGCTATCGTTTAGCGTTACCAACTGATCAAATTTCTATCGGTATGGTGATTTCAGCCGTAAATGAGAACATTAATGTCACAAGATGCCTTGGTAAAGGAAATTGCAAAGGCGGGAGTAGAGTGTTTAACTCATACATTATGGCAAGATTTAAGTGATCGCATTTCTGATTTTTTTAGATGAGATTACATTAGCTGAGCTTGTAGAGAAAAAGCAGGGAAAGCATAAAAGCTCACAAAGATTTTGATGACTTAATTGTAGTCAACCAATAATGGGAAAGTAGATTAAAGTGCGGTCAAATTGATAGCATTTTTTTAGTAGTTATTTAGGAGTGAAAATGAAATTACCAATTTATTTAGATTATGCAGCAACATGTCCAGTGGATGAACGTGTAGCTAAAAAAATGATGGAATATTTAACCATTGATGGTGTATTCGGTAATCCAGCATCTCGTTCACATAAATTTGGCTGGCAAGCTGAAGAAGCGGTTGATATTGCACGTAATCAAATTGCGGATTTGATTGGTGCAGATTCACGTGAAATTGTGTTTACTTCAGGCGCAACGGAAGCTGATAACCTTGCAATTAAAGGTGCAGCACACTTTTTATCAAACAAAAGGTAAGCACATTATCACCTGCAAAACTGAACACAAGGCTGTATTGGATACTTGTCGTCAATTAGAGCGTGAAGGCTTTGAAGTGACCTATTTAGATCCAGAAGAAGATGGTTTAATCGATCTTGAGAAATTCAAAGCTGCATTGCGTCCAGATACGATTCTTGTGTCAATTATGCACGTGAATAATGAGATTGGCGTGATCCAGGATATTAAAGCAATTGGTGAGCTTTGCCGTGCAAATAAAACGATTTTCCATGTAGATGCGACCCAAAGTGTCGGTAAAGTAGAAATTAATCTCGCTGAATTACCGGTTGATTTGATGTCAATGTCTCAGCCACAAATTATACGGACCAAAAAGGTATCGGGGCATTATATGTTTGCCGTAAACCCTCGCGTTCGTTTAGAAGCCATTATCCATGGTGGTGGTCACGAACGTGGTATGCGTTCTGGTACATTACCTGTACACCAAATTGTTGGGTATGGGTGAAGCTTATCGTATTGCAAAAGAAGAAATGGCGACAGAGATTCCTCGTATCAGAGCTTTACGCGATCGCTTATATAATGGCTTGAAAGAAATTGAAGAAACCTATGTAAATGGTTCGATGGAGCACCGCGTAGCAAATAACTTGAACATCAGCTTTTAACTATGTTGAAGGTGAATCTTAATGATGGCATTGCGTGATGTGGCAGTTTCTTCTGGTTCGGCTTGTACTTCAGCGAGTTTAGAACCATCTTATGTACTACGTGCATTAGGGTCGTAATGATGAATTAGCACATAGCTCAATTCGTTTCACACTTGGTCGTTGGACAACGGAAGAAGAAATTGATTACACCATTAATTTAACACGTAATGCAGTAGCAAAACTCGTGAATTATCGCCACTTTGGGATATGTTCAAAGAAGGCATTGATTTAAATACTATTGAGTGGTCAGCCCACTAATTTTAAAGGCGGCTAGTCCGCCTGATAGCAACTTATTTAGGAAAAGGAACATAATATGGCATACAGCGAAAAAAAGTTATCGATCATTATGAAAATCCACGCAATGTAGGTTCGATGGATAAAAAAAGATAATTCAGTAGGGACGGGTATGGTTGGCGCACCGGCTTGTGGTGACGTTATGCAGTTACAAATCAAAGTAAATGACAGCGGCATTATTGAAGATGCGAAATTTAAAACTTATGGTTGTGGCTCAGCGATTGCATCAAGTTCTTTAATTACCGAATGGGTAAAAGGTAAATCTTTAGATGAAGCTGGCGCAATTAAAAACAGTCAAATTGCGGAAGAACTTGAATTACCACCGGTAAAAGTTCACTGCTCAATTTTAGCAGAAGATGCAATTAAAGCCGCTATTGCTGACTATAAAAAAATAAACAAGGTAGTAATCAAAGTGCGGTTGAAAAATGACCGCACTTTTATCAATTTAAGGATCAGAATATGTCTATAACACTCACTGAAAAAGCGGCACAACGAGTTCGTACTTTTCTTGAAAATCGTGGAAAAGGCATCGGTTTACGCTTAGGTGTGAAAACATCAGGTTGTTCGGGTTTAGGCTATGTGCTTGAATTCGTAGATGTGCTCAATGATGACGATCTTGTTTTTTTGAGCAGCATGGCGTGAAAGTGGTAGTCGATCCAAAAAGCTTGGTTTATTTAGATGGCATTGAGCTAGATTATGTCAAAGAAGGCTTGAACGAAGGCTTTAAATATAACAATCCAAATGTGAAAGAATCATGTGGATGTGGTGAAAGTTTCCATGTTTAAGGAATAAAGATGACAGATCCTTTTGCTATTTTTGATTTGCCCGTTGCTTTCAATGTTGATCAAGCCCTTTTGTCTGAACGCTATTTAGTGCTTCAAAAGAGTTTGCATCCAGATAATTTTGTTACAGCAGATGCGCAAGAACAACGCATTGCAATGCAAAAATCGACAGAAGTTAATGATGCATTAAAAAACCTTGAAAGACCCAATTTTACGTGCGGAAGCAATTATTGCGTTAAATATGGGAGAAGCACAGAATTTAGAACAAAAGAGCATGCAAGATGTCACATTTTTGATGCAGCAATTAGAATGGCGAGAAGAGCTCGAAAAATATTGAGCAAAAGCCAGGATGAGAATGCATTAGAATCCTTTTGCGAAAACGCGTTAAAAAAAGAAACAAAAGAAATGTTGACCGCACTTGAAGCACAGCTTAATGAGCAACAATGGTCAACTGCTGCACAATTCTGCGATAAATTACGTTTTCTAAAAAAATTGGCGGATGAAATTAGCCAAGTAGAAGAACGTCTATTTGAATTATAATCTTAAGGGCGTTTAATACGCCCTTTTCGCTATTGATAAATGGGCTATCGCCCTCATACTAATGAAACTCGATTATGCAAACTTTAGAACAACTGACTGATGCCTCAAAAATCTGCGTGGGGAACCATTTCCCAATGGATTGAGCGTGCTCGTAATCATTGTGAAGTGATTAAAAAAAGATCAATCTAGTGCAGAACGTGAGCTTTTTCACTATGCAAATGCCAACGTCTTCTCCGATGGGCGCGGTGATTTATGAAACCGGTGGCATTTTAATCCATCATGGTTGGTTGCGTATATTGGGTTCAGGCAGTTTTAAATTGCCACGTGGATTAATGGATTGGAATTTCAGCAAAATCCTTTTAATCAATCAGGTGATAAACCGAAATATTTGCTCGTTGCAGACGATGTCATTGGAGGGTATTTTGCCTTAAATGGTGGTTCTTTAGGGGATAATCTCGGCAAGATTTACTATTTTTCGCCGAAAAGACTTTAACTTGGCATGATTTAAATTTTTACCTATACGGATTTCTTAGCTTGGGCATTAAATGGTGACATTGAAGCATTTTTACCAAAAATCTGTTTTGGCAAAATTGGCAAGAAGATGTAAAACAACTCGATGGTAATCACATGATTGTTTTTACACCAGAGCTTTCGGAAGATAAGACGACTGAGATTAATCAGCGTGAACGACGCGAAGTCAATATTGAAACGCATTACAATGCAAGTTTCACCGAACAAGATAAATTTGCGCAAGCTTTATTCAGTCGCATAATCAGCTTTTAACGAATTAATTATTAGAGATAAAAAAAGAGATATGGCATTACTCCAAATTGCAGAGCCAGGACAAACGGCAGCACCACATCAACATCGTCTTGCGGTAGGGATTGATTTAGGTACAACAAACTCTTTAGTTGCCGCAGTGCGTAGCGGTCAAGCCACCATTTTGAATGATGAACAAGACAGAAGCCTTGTGCCTTCAGTTGTGTATTATGGTGAAAATGAAAAACTTGTGGGTACTGAAGCATTTGCCAAAGCTGCAATTGATCCTAAAAATACGATTATTTCGGTTAAACGTCTGATTGGTCGTAGTCTTGCCGATGTGCAATCACGTTACACAAACTTGCCCTATGAGTTTGTGGCAAGTGAAAATGGCTTGCCATTATTGGTGACGCATCAAGGTAAAAAAAGCCCAATTGAAGTCTCTGCAGATATTTTATCTCGTTTAAATCATATCGCTGAACAACGCCTTGCAGGTGAGCTTTCTGGGTGTAGTGATTACCGTTCCCGCGTATTTTGATGATGCTCAACGCCAAAGTACAAAAGATGCAGCACGCCTTGCCGGGTTAAATGTATTACGTTTATTAAATGAACCCACTGCTGCAGCAGTGGCGTATGGTTTAGATAGCGGAAAAGAAGGCGTCATCGCTGTTTATGACTTAGGTGGCGGTACCTTTGATATCTCGATTTTACGCTTGTCTAAAAGGCGTCTTTGAAGTGTTAGCAACAGGGTGGGAGATACAGCTTTAGGTGGTGATGATTTTTGACCATTTAATTGCAGATTGGATTGTTGAACAAGCGGGTATTAAACCACAAAATGTCAATGAGCAACGTGAGCTTTTAAGTTTAGCTACACAAACTAAAATTGCTTTAACAAGTGCACAAAGTGCGGTCATTTCTTGGCGCGAATTTGAAGGTGAGTTAAGTCGTGAGCAATTCAATGAATTAATCCACTCATTGGTTAAACGTTCTTTATTAACCTGTCGTCGAGCATTGAAAGATGCGCATGTTGAAGCTGAAGATGTGCAAGAAGTGGTCATGGTTGGTGGCTCAACTCGCGTCCCTTATGTTCGTGAACAAGTGGGCGAATTCTTCGGTAAAACACCATTGACCTCTATCGACCCAGATAAAGTAGTTGCCTTAGGTGCAGCAATTCAAGCGGATATTTTAGTGGGCAATAAGAATGACAGTGATATGTTGTTACTCGATGTTGTGCCACTTTCTTTAGGTATTGAAACCATGGGCGGTTTAGTGGAGAAAATCATTCCACGTAATACCACGATTCCAGTGGCTCGCGCACAAGAATTTACCACCTTTAAAGATGGTCAAACTGCAATGACTGTACATGTGGTACAAGGAGAACGTGAGTTAGTGGATGATTGCCGTTCTTTAGGTCGTTTTACATTGCGTGGCATTCCGCCAATGGTAGCAGGTGCCGCACATATTCGTGTGACTTATCAAGTGGATGCCGATGGCTTATTAAGTGTGACCGCGATGGAAAAATCCACAAAAGTCCAAGCATCGATTCAAATTAGCCTTCTTATGGCTTTAACGGATGAAGAAGTAACGGCAATGATTAAAGCTTCTTTGATAATGCACAAGATGATATGCAAGCCCGTGAATTAGCTGAGCAACGTGTTGAGGCTGACCGTGTGATTGAAAGCGTGATTGTGGCATTACAACAAGATGGGGCAGACTTATTAACCGAAACTGAATTCCACCAAATTGAAAATGCATTGAAACAATTAATGGATGTAAAAGAAGGTACAGATCGTCATGCTATCGCTCAGGGAATTAAAGCTCTTGATGTGGCAACTCAAGAATTTGCGGCAAGACGCATGAATAAATCTATTCATCAAGCGCTGACAGGTAAATCTGTATCAGATATTGAGCAGTAAAGTGCGGTTATAAATTAACGAGTTTTTTATATTGAGGAAAGTAATATGCCAAAAGTGATTTTTTTACCGAATGAAGAATTCTGTCCAGAGGGTATGGTGGTTGATGCAGCAGCAGGCGACAACTTATTAGAAGTAGCACATAATGCAGGCGTTGAAATTCACCACGCTTGTGATGGTTCTTGTGCTTGTACAACATGCCATGTAGTTATTCGTGAAGGGTTTGATTCATTAAATGAAGCAAGCGATCAAGAAGAAGATATGTTGGATAAAGCATGGGGCTTAGAAATGGATAGCCGTCTTTCTTGCCAATGTATCGTGGGCGATGAAGATTTAGTGGTGGAAATCCTAAATATAATATTAACCATGCGAATGAGGCGGCTCACTAATGAAATGGACTGATGCACAACTTATTGCAGAAGAGTTGTATGATCGTAATCCAGATTTAGATCCTAAAACGGTACGTTTCACGGATTTACATAAATGGATTTGCGAATTAGACGGTTTTGATGATGATCCAATGAAATCTAACGAGAGTATTCTTGAAGCGATTTTGTTGAAATGGTTAGATGAATACGAGTAATTGATGTGATTAATAAAGCGAGCTGAGAGGCTCGCTTTTTGTTTTAGATAATTCATTCCAAAATAAAACCGCACTTTATTACTAAAGTGCGGTTATTTTTATCGTTGTTTTTAATTATTTTTTCTTCGCGTATTTTAAGGAGTCAATAGCAACCGCGAGGATGATAATGCTACCTTTAATGATATATTGCCAGTAAGGGTTTACACCGATGTAAGTTAAACCGTAGTTAATAACGGTGAAGATGATAACACCCGTGATTACCCCGATAACAGTACCCACACCACCAGCGAAAGATACACCACCTACTACGCAGGCAGCAATCGCATCTAATTCATACATGAAACCGAGGTTGTTGGTAGCACTACCGATACGACCTGCTTCTAACATACCACCGAATGCATAGAACATACCTGCAATCATGTAAATCACAACAAGGTTACGCGCTACGTTTACGCCAGATACTTTTGCAGCTTCAGGGTTACCACCGATAGCAAAGATATTTTTACCGAAGCGTGTTTTATTCCACATTACCCAAACTAAGAATGCACAAATTGCCGCATAAATAGTGATGTAGGATAATTTGAATGAACCAAGTCTGAAGAAGCCTTGTGCGAAGTTAGAGAAAGATTCACTGAAACCTGCAATTGGTGAGCCACCTACGCCATCGTAATAAAGTGAGTTAAAACCGTAAACAATGATCATGGTACCCATGGTTGCAATGAACGGGGTTACATTGAGATAAGCGATAACTAAACCATTCACTAAGCCGATTACAGCACCTACCGCACAAACAGTCAGGATAACTACTGGAATAGGAATTTCACCTAAATCAGGGAACACGCGGTTCATGTTTTCCATTGATTGTAAGAGGGTAGCAGAAATAACCGCTGCTAAACCTACTTGGCGACCAGCTGACAAGTCGGTACCTTGAGTGACAAGCAAGCCTGCGACACCAAGGGCGATAATGAGGCGGACGGATGATTGAGTTAAAATGTTACTAAAGTTGCGAACATTCAAGAATGTTGGATCTTGTGCGATGATGATGCCAAGTAAAATCAACAACACAAAAATAAATCGCATTTTGTTTTAAGAAATCGAATGATTTATTTTTTGTAAGGCACTCATAATTTGTTCCTTTATGATTTATAAATATTTTGCGGCAAGTTGCAAAATTTCTTCTTGAGACGTTTTTGCCGTTTCAACGATGCCTGCAACACGACCATTACTCATGACCAAAATTCGGTCTGTTACGCCTAATAATTCCGGCATTTCTGATGAAATCATGATGATGCCTTTATCTTTTTTAGCGAGTTCTTGAATGAGCTGATAAATTTCAAATTTTGCCCCAATATCAATACCACGAGTTGGTTCGTCGAGCATTAAGATATCTGGTTGGGTTAAAAGCCAACGACCGATAATCACTTTTTGTTGGTTACCACCAGAAAGCGAGCCAATCGTTGTTTTGTGAGAAGGGGTTTTTAACGTTCATCGCATCAATCACCCACTGTGTATCGCTTGCCATTTTTTTATTGCTGAGCAATTTCCAAGGAGTGAGGTAAGATTTCATATTTGAAATCAAAGAGTTAAATTCAATGCTTAGGGTTTGAATAAATCCCGGTTGAACGACGTTCTTCAGTTACTAAAAGCAAAAACCGTGGTTAATCGCCTCAAGTGCGGTATGATTTTTCACGATTTTTCCGTTGAGCTTGATCGTCCCTTCTTTTTAATTCGCGGACACCAAAAATGGCTTCCACAATATCGGTTCGTTTTTGCACCAACAAGACCCGCAATACCTAAAATTTCACCTTTGCGTAAATTAAAGGAAACATCTTGAATAGACGGTTGGTTTACCGCTGTTAAATGTTCCACTTCAAGCGTGATTTCTTTTTGGTACGTTTGTTTTTTTCTGGGAAACGTTGTGTTAATTCACGGCCAACCATCATTGAAACGATTTCTTCCATGGTGGTGCCTTTAACTTGAACGGTATTGATCCATTTACCATCGCGAAGAATGGTGATTTCATCACAAATTTTGAAGATTTCATCCATTTTGTGTGAAATATAAATAATGCCACAACCGCGATCTTTTTAATTTTTTTGAATAATTTTGAAAAAGATGTTCCACTTCTTTTTCTGAAAGTGAGGATGTTGGCTCATCCATAATTACGATTTTAGCGTTATAAGAGAACGCTTTCGCAATTTCGATCATCTGCATTTGTGAAACGGAAAGTTTGGCCACTTTTTCTCTTGGATCAACATCAATGTCCAATTCATCGAAAATCGCTTTGGTATCACGATACATTTTGGCGTGATCCACAAAAGGACCTTTAAGTGGGTAGCGACCCAACCATAAGTTATCCATTACACTGGTTTGACGCACCAAGTTAAGTTCTTGGTGAACCATTGAAATCCCATTTTCAAGGGCTTCTTTTGATGTTTTAAAAATCAACAGGTTTGCCTAAGAATAAAATTTCACCTTCGTCTTTTGCATAAATTCCGAAGAGGCATTTTAATAATGTCGATTTACCCGCCCCGTTTTCGCCCATTAAGGCATGAACAGAGTGAGAACGAACTGTTAGATTGGCGTGATCAAGGGCTTTTACACCGGGGAAAGACTTACTGACATCCGTCATCGTCAGTAGTACATCACTGTCTTGGGTTTGAGTTGTCATATCCAACCTCATCAAAAAGGGGGAAAGGGAATTTGGGTTTCCTTTCCCCCCTAAAATTAAAGAAAAGCAATAGATTTTCTTATTTTAAGAATTCACTTAGGTTATCTTTATCTACACCAACATAAGGAATACGTACAACACGGTTTTCTAATTTCCATTTTGTACCTTCTGTTGCTGCTTTACCGTTAGCAAGGTTTGCAGAAAGTTGAACAACTGCTTTACCTTGGTTAACACCATCGTTTAACACAGTACCAGCAATTTCGCCTTTCTTAATTAATTGAAGTACTTCTGGTAATGCATCCACACCAAAGATTGGTAATTTTTACCGTGTGCTTTTGGTTGCTTCTAACGCACCTAACGCCATACCGTCATTGTTTGAAATGATCATTTCAATTTCGTTAGCTTTAGAGCTAGATAACCATGCATCCACTTTATCTTTTAGCCATTGCTGCATCCCACATACCGGTATCAATAAATAATTGTTCGGTTGGAATACCTTTAGCATTTAATTGCTCAATCACATATTTAGTACGTGCTTCAGCATCTGGGTGGCCTGGTTCACCTTTTTAATAATACATATTGATTTTACCGTCTTTATTTAAGTCTAAAGGCTGGCATTGCTTTCCATTGTTTTGCAATTAAATCACCTTGGATTAAAGCCTGATTCTTTCGGGATCGGTACCAACATAGTAAGCGTGATCATAGCTACCGATTGCTTTTGCACCAGGGTCTTTATTGAAGAAAACAACAGGAATGTCATCTTGTTTCGCTTTGTTGATAACAGTTGAAGCTGCAGCTGGGTCTACTAAGTTAATGGCTAAGGCTTTTTACACCTTTAGAAAGCAAACCATCTACTTGGTCGTTTTTGAATAGATTGTGCATTTTGAGAGTCATTCATTAATAACTCAATGCCGCCAAGGGCTTTCGCTTCTTTATCGATTTCTTTACGCATTAATGACATGAAGTTGTCATCATATTTATAAATGGTAACACCAATACGGTTATCGGCTGCGAAAACCTGAAGTTGCTGAACCTAAACCGATTGCTAAAAGCGACCGCACTTAATACTGCTGTTTTTCATAAAAACGCTCCTATTAGAGAAAGAGATTTTTATTGTTGATTTTTATATACCAAATAGAGGAATGTTGCGTACATCTATTGCAACTGAATCCATCATAACGAAATCAAAATTGTTAATCTGTGATCAAACTCACATAAATGAAAAACGATTACATAGCAATGTTTAAATTTGTGATCTCCATCACGGTTTTCATTGCATTTTTCTACAGAAAAAAACGTCTCACCAAGGTTGGATTAAATTGGACAACAGTCGGTGTAACAATAGACGAATCAACTAAACTCAAATGCCAGTTTTGCCGCATAATTTGCCATTAAATCAATTGGATAGCGAATGGTGGTGAGCTTCGGAATCAAATATCGAGCAATTGGCATATCATCAAAAGCCCCACAATGGAAAAACTGTTTCGGCACTTTGATATTGTTTTCATTTAAAACGGAAATTGCACCCGCAGCCATCGTATCATTATAGGCCACAACCGCTGTTAAAGTTAGAGTTGTAGCTCAATAAATCAATCATCGGCTTTTTCACCGCCTTCAAAAATCAGGCGAATTATGCACAATGGCTTGCTCGACAATAGGGAAAGTGATGATCTCTTAAAGCGGCCAAACTAACCTTCTTTACGTTCGGTTTCATCTAAAATACCGTGATTAGATCCAATGTAGGCGATGTGCTTATGGCCATAACGAATCAGCATTTCAGTGGCAAGATAGGTACCTTGGCGGTTATCAAGGCTGACGCAACGATTTTCATAGCCCGCAAATCACACGGTTAATCACAACCATACCGATACATTTTCAAGATAATGACGTAATTCTTCGTCAGAAAGGGCTTTGGAATGAACAACCAGACAGCTACAACGCTTGCGCAGCAAGGTATCAATGGCTTCACGCTCTTTTTCTGCATGGTGGTATCCAATACCGATCAAAATCGTTTTTGATGTTCTTCAGCCACTTTATCGACTGATTTGACCAAGATAGCAAAGAACGGGATCCGTTACATCAGTAACCACCACGCCAATGGTATCAGTATTTTTGCACGGCCAGAGCTTGTGCGTTTGCATTGGGTTGATAATTTAAGACTTCCATCGCACGTTGTACTGAATAACGGGTTTTTTCACTCACAGATGGGGAGCGATTAATCACCCGGGAAAACAGTGGCAACCGACACGCAAGCTAATTCAGCAACATCTCGAATTGTAGGCATAACTGGGCTCTCATTCATTTTTCTTTCATACATTATCATAGTAAATTTGAATAAAATTGAAAGCGGTTACTTTCAAAAAAATGCTACATTCGTCACAAAAAAAGAGATTGACTGAGTGCCTTATTTCCTGATTTTGTGATAATGATCACGGTTTATTTTTAATTTGTTATCTTATGAGAAAAATTTTTGTAATCGTTTACATTTTGGAGCAAAAATATGAGCGAAACCGTATTTGAACCGACAGATCATCCACATCGTCGTTATAATCCGTTAATTGACCAATGGGTTTTAGTCTCACCACATCGTGCTAAACGTCCATGGCAGGGGCAACAAGAAAAAGTGAGTGAGGAACAAAAGCCAAGCCACGATCCAAATTGTTATCTTTTGCCCGCGTAATAAACGTATCACTGGCGAACCTAATCCGGATTACCATAAACCTTATGTATTCAAAAATGATTTCTCGGCTTTATTAGAAGATACACCCAGCGCCAGAGCAATCTGCCGATCCGCTTTTTCCAAATGAGCCAAGCTCGTGGTGAAAGCCGGTTATTTGTTTTTCGCCAGATCACAGCAAAACATTACCATTATTGACCGCACTTGAAATTGAAGAAGTGATTAAAAGTGTGGCAAGCGCAATTGCGTGAACTGGGTCAAAAATATCAGTGGGTACAGATTTTTGAAAACAAAGGCGCGGCAATGGGATGCTCCAATCCCCATCCGCACGGACAAATTTGGGCAAACAGCTTTTTGCCGAATGAAGTTGCGCGTGAAGATGTTGCTCAACGAAATTATTATGAAAAACAGGGTTCTGTACTTTTAGTGGACTACGTTCAAAAAGAATTAGAGAAAAAAGAACGTATTGTGGTGGAAACCGAGCATTGGGTTGCGGTAGTGCCTTATTGGGCGGTGTGGCCGTTTGAAACCCTGTTATTGCCAAAAGTGCATGTCAAAACGCTTAACAGAATTAACTGAGGCTCAAGCTAAAGATCTTGCCGTGATATTGAAAAAACTGGCAACAAAATACGATAACTTATTTGAAACGTCTTTCCCTTATTCAATGGGCTTCCATGCAGCACCATTTAATGGTGAAGATAACGAACATTGGCAGCTTCATGCGCATTTTTATCCACCATTGTTGCGTTCAGCTACGGTTCGCAAAATTTATGGTGGGTTATGAAATGTTAGGTGAAAGCCAACGTGACCTCACCGCAGAACAAGCCGCAGAAAGATTACGTGCGTTAAGCGAAGTACATTATAAAGAACGTTAAGCAATCATTTTCCCTCTTGAGTTAAGAGGGAGTGTGAAAGATAAAGGAAAAATAATATGACTCCAGTCCAAAAATCCCAACACATTTTTACGCAAAAAAATATAACAAGCAACCTGAACTGACCGTGTATGCGCCAGGTCGTGTAAATATTATCGGCGAACATACCGATTACAATGATGGCTTTTGTGATGCCTTGTGCGATCAATTATGGTACAGCCATTGCGGGAGCAAAACGTACTGATCATATTTGGAATGTTTATGCCGCAGATCTTGATCTTGAGGATACCTTTTCTCTTGATGAAGATTTCCCTCAAAGTGAGCAAAAATGGGCGAATTATGTGCGTGGTGTCGTGAAATTTATTCAAGAACGTTGCCCACAATTTAAACAAGGGGCTGATTTGGTCATTTCCGGCAATGTGCCACATTCTTCCGGTTTGAGTTCTTCGGCCGCCCTTGAAGTAGCGACGGGTAAGTTTCTGCCAACAACTCAGTGATTTACCTTTAACACATACAGAAATTGCTTTAATTGGTCAAAAAGCTGAAAACAAATTTGTAGGCGCAAATTGCGGAAACATGGATCAATTAATTTCCGCGTTAGGACAAAAAGATCATCTCTTAATGATTGATTGCCGTAGCTTAGAAACACAGCCAACGCCTGTGCCGAAAGATGTTGCTGTTATTATTGTGAACTCAAATGTACCGCATGATTTGGTGACAGGCGAATACAACACACGCCGTTGGCAATGTGAAAAAGCCGCAGAGTTTTTTGGCGTAAAAGCCTTACGTGATGTGTCAGTAGAAGAATTCCAAAAAAGAGAAGCAGAATTGACCGCACTTAATGCTTTAGTGGCTAAACGTGCACGCCATGTGGTGACTGAAAACCAACGCGTACTTGATGCCGTTGAAGCCTTAAAACATAACGATTTAACAAAATTAGGCGAATTAATGGGGCAATCTCACGAGTCCATGCGTGATGATTTCGAGATTACCGTGCCACAAATCGATTATCTTGTTGAACTCTGCTCAATTAGTGATTGGTAAAAACCGGTGGCGCGAGAATGACTGGCGGTGGTTTTGGTGGCTGCATTGTTGCCCTTGCTCCTCATGATAAAGTCGAAGCCGTGCGTAAAATCATTGCCGATAATTATGAAAAACAAACGGGCTTAAAAGAAGATTTCTACGTTTGCACAGCCTCACAAGGAGTGAGTCTATGCTAGAAAAAAACGGCGTTCAATGCACCAGATGGACAGCCTTATCAACTTGTTCAACTCACCAATTCAAATGGCATGACTCGTGCAATTTATGGATTGGGGAGCCACTTGGCTTTCTTGTAAAGTCCCTGTGAATGGTGAGTTGCGAGAAGTGTTACTCGGCTGCAAAGTGGAAGATTATCCTCATCAAACTGCTTATTTGGGTGCAAGCGTAGGACGCTATGCGAACCGTATTGCTAACGCCCAATTTGAATTAGGGTGAGCGAACAATCCAGCTGGTCGCGAATCAAGGCAAACATCAATTACATGGTGGTAAAGAAGGCTTTGATAAACGCCGTTGGAAAGTGGAAGAGTGCGGTCAGAATTTTGTGCGTTTTTCCCTTGTGTCTCCAGATGGTGATCAAGGTTTTGAAGGCAATGTACAAGTTAATGTGATTTACACGCTGACCGATGAAAATAGCGTAAAAATTGAATACGAAGCCGAAAGCGATAAAGATACTGCGCTGAACTTAACGAACCACGCTTATTTCAATTTAGAAAATGCGGAGCAGGGCAGTGATGTGCGAAATCACACATTACGCCTTAATGCGGATTTCTATCTGCCGGTTGATGGCGAAGGCATCCCAAATTCACCACTTAAACATGTGGTGAATACTAGCTTTGATTTTCGTGTTGCAAAAACTATCGCACAAGATTTTCAACAAGGCGATCAAGTAGTAACAAAAGGTTATGATCATTCCTTTATCGTCAATAAAGCATGGCAAAAACCTTGCGTATTATTGACTTCCCTAATGAAGATTTAAGCCTTGAAGTGCTCACATCCCAAGCTGCGTTACAGGTTTATACGGGAAACTATCTTGCAGGTACTCCAACTCGTGAAGGTGGCACTTATCAAGATTTCAGCGGCATAGCCCTTGAAACGCAATGCCTTCCCGATACCCCAAACCATCCCGAATGGCAAAATTATGGCGGTATTCAAAAAGCAGGTGAACGCTATTACCAGTGGACGGAGTTTAGGTTTAAATAATTAATCCAGTTAATAAAAGTGCGGTTAAAAATAATGGTTTTTAACCGCACTTTATTTTCAGCTATTTAGCTTAAGTTTTTGCGATTTTTGTCAAAATATGCTACTTTTTACGCAGTCAATCCGACAGTAACACATTTAATTTTATGAACGAAGAACATTCGAGTAATCAAACTGAAACAACTAAAAAGTCTTTTTCCAATCACTTATTGGGCCGCTTTTTCCAAGGTGAGCTGAAAAACCGTGAAGAACTCGTGGAAGTGATTCGCGATTCAGAACAAAAACGATTTAATCGATCAAAACACTCGCGAGATGATTGAAGGGTAATGGAAATCGCGGAGCTTCGTGACGCGATATCATGATTCCTCGCTCGCAAATCGTATTTATTGAATCGAATCAAGATCTCGATGCCTGTTTGAATACGATTATTGAATCCGCTCACTCTCGTTTTTCCTGTGATTGCAGATACGGATGACCGCGATAATATTGAAGGTATTTTGCACGCAAAAGATTTGCTTAAGTTTTTACGTGAAGATGCGGAAGAGTTCGAACTTTCCAAGTTGTTACGTCCAGTTGTGATTGTGCCGGAAAGTAAACGTGTCGATCGTATGTTAAAAAGATTTTTCGTTCGAGCGTTTCCATATGGCGATTGTGGTGATGAGTTTGGTGCGAGTGTCAGGTTTGGTGACCATCGAAGATATTCTCGAACAAATTGTCGGTGATATTGAAGACGAATTTGATGAGGAAGATGTCGCAGATATTCGTCAGCTTTCTCGCCACACTTATGCGGTGCGAGCACTAACGGATATTGATGATTTTAATGCCCAATTTAATACGCATTTTGATGATGAAGAAGTGGATACCATTGGCGGTTTAATCATGCAAGCCTTTGGGTATTTGCCTAAAGCGCGGTGAAGAAATTACCTTAGAAAATATTCAATTTAAAGTCACTTCTGCCGATAGTCGCCGTTTAATTCAGGTGCGCGTAACCGTGCCAGATGAGCATTTATCGGATATGGAAGGCGTGGAAGAGCAAGTTGAGTAAGTTACTCAGTTTGACCGTATTCTTAGCCCTCCTTTGCTAAAGAGGGGAATATTTTTATAGTATTGATAAAATGAATAAATTAGTCGTTTATCTTATAGCCCTGATTTCTGATGTAATTGGCGTATTTGCCTTTTTCACCGTTTGATTATTGGGGATTAGCCTATGTATCCTTAGGCGGATTGCTTTTTAGCGAGAAAAATGCCAAAAATCAACCGCACTTTTTGCCACCTTTTTGTGGTCGATGGGCTTTTTCTGTTTTGGTGTAAGTTGGTTGAAATGTCAGCATTCATCAATTTGGTGGCGCTTCCCTGGCGTGAGTTATCTCTTGGTGGGGCTGCTTTCGGCTACCTTGCACTTTATCCAATGCTTTTCACTTATTTAGTGCAGCGTTTTTCAGGTGCAAAGTGCGGTCATTTTTGCCGCGATTTGGACATTGACTGAATTTTTGCGTGGTTGGGTGTTTACCGGTTTTCCTTGGTTACAATTTGGTTATACCCAAATCGACAGTCCATTTTTCGGCATCGCGCCGATCTTTGGTGTCACGGGATGACATTCTTTACCGTTTGGGCAAGTGCGGTCATTTTTAATCTTGTTTTTCACTATCGAAAAAAACAATGGAATTTAGTCAGTGTGAATGCATTTGCTATTATTGGTTGTGGGTGGATTAAGTGCTTATGCAGGTAAGGTGAATTTTTGTTCAACCCAAAAGAAGGTAAAGGATTAACTAGTCACGCTTGCACAAGGTAATATTGAGCAAAAATTTAAAATGGGATCCTGAATATCTTTATGCCACGGTAGACATCTATCAAAAACAAATTTTTGGCGCATTTAGGCAAGTCTGATTTGATTATTTTTGCCCGAGTCTGCATTGCCTACTCTTGAAAATGCGATTACGCCATTTTTGAAGCTTTAGATAAAGTCGCGAAAAGAGAAAACACGGAAGTGATGATTGGCACCGTATATCGTGATGAACAAAGCGGTAAATTATTAAATTCGATTGTGACGGCTGGGAATCCTGATTTTTCTTATGAATTGACGACAAAAAATCGTTACAGCAAAACATCATCTCGTGCCATTTGGTGAGTACGTGCCGTTAGAAAAGTTTGTTGCGTCCACTTAATTCCGTATTTAATTTGCCAATGTCTGCGTTCCAAAGTGGCGATGCGGTACAGCCATCTTTTTATGGCAAAACAACATGCTTTTTGCGCCAGCTATTTGTTATGAAATTATTTTTGGTGAGCAACTTCGTGAAAATCTGAAAAAAGAAACAGATTATTTTGCTGACGATTTCTAATGATGCATGGTTTGGTGATAGTATTGGCCCTTGGCAGCATTTACAAATGGCTAGAATGCGCGCGCTCGAATTAGGTAAAACCATTAATTCGTGCAACGAATACAGGGATTTCAGTGTTTATTGATGCAAAAGGCAATATTGAAAGCGCAAGCGCCTCAATTTGAGGAAACAACGCTGACTCATAAAATGGTGCCAACAGAAGGTAAAACGCCTTATGCAGCATTAGGGTAATTTACCTATTTATGTGTTGTCATTGATTTTTTTGTGTTATTGCGTGGCTTTCACGACGTTATTAAAACGCCGCTTGAACCTTTCACAAAAATAGCAGTCAAAACGACCGCACTTTTTAACGTGAGAGGAAAAATAAATTTCTCTTAGAAACCAATGAGATTTTAATGAATAAAAATCTAATCGAAGTCAAAAACCTGACCTTTAAACGAGGTGAGCGTGTGATTTACGATAACCTGAATTTGAAAAGTCCAACAGGGCAAAATTACGGCCATTATGGGGCCATCAGGGATCGGGAAAAACCACGCTACTAAAATTAATCGGTGGTCAGTTGCATCCTGAACAGGGCGAGATTTTGTTTGATGGACAAGATATTTGTCGTCTTTCAAATCGCGAGCTTTACGAAGTACGTAAACGCATGGGAATGTTATTCCAATCAGGCGCATTTATTTACGGATATTTCAACGTTTGATAACGTGGCATTTCCGATTCGCGAGCATACGCGTTTGCCAGAAAGTCTAATTCGTCAAATTGTGTTGATGAAATTAGAAGCAGTAGGCTTACGCGGTGCGGCTGATTTGATGCCTTCTGAGCTTTCTGGTGGGATGGCGCGTCGTGCAGCATTGGCTCGAGCGATTGCACTTGACCCAGATTTAATTATGTTTGATGAGCCGTTTACAGGGGCAAGATCCAATCAGCATGGGCGTGATCGTGAGCTTAATTAAACGCTTGAATGAAGCACTGAATTTAACCTCTATCGTGGTTTCCCATGATGTGCAGGAAGTATTAAGCTATTGCGGATTATGCCTATATTATTGCGGATAAACATGTGATTGCCGAAGGAACATCAGAACAACTGCTCGCGAGCCAAGATCCGCAAGTGGTGCAGTTCTTGAAAGGTGAAGCAGATGGTCCGGTAAAATTCCATTATCCGGCAGGTGATTATGTGGAGGAATTATTTAAATGATTGTTGATATGATTTCTTCACTTGGACGAAGCGTAATCAAATTTTTCCGTGCATTAGGTCGCTCTGGCTTTATGCTGTTTGGTGCGTTAGTGGGTAAACCCACAAGTTTCGTCAAACATTTTCCTTTATTAGTGAAACAGTTACACGTATTAGGTGTACAGTCTTTACTAATTATCCTGCTTTCAGGTTTATTTATTGGAATGGTGTTGGGCTTACAAGGTTATGTAGTCTTAGTTGATTTTTCTGCAGAAACCAGCCTTGGACAACTTGTAGCACTGTCTTTATTACGTGAATTAGGCCCAGTAGTGACCGCACTTTTATTTGCGGGGCGAGCAGGTTCAGCGTTAACGGCTGAAATAGGCTTTAATGAAAGCCACAGAACAACTTTTCCAGCCTTGAAATGATGGCAGTCGATCCATTACGTCGAGTGATAGCACCGCGTTTTTGGGCGGGCTTGATTGCGATGCCAATTCTTGCGCTTCTCTTTACCGCGATTGGTATTTTGGGGCGGTGCGCTTGTCGGCGTAGATTGGAAAGGTGTCGATGCAGGTAGCTTCTGGTCAGTGATGCAAAATGCCGTCAGCTGGAGCTATGACATTCTAAACGGATTTATTAAAAGCGTATTTTTCGCCATTGCCGTGGTGTGGATTGCGTTATTCAATGGTTATGATTGTATTCCGACATCAGAAGGTATCAGTCAAGCCACAACCAGAACAGTTGTCCACGCATCACTTGTGGTTCTTGGGCTCGATTTCATCTTAACTGCCATTATGTTTGGGGGCAGGCTAAAAGGGTATTTTTATGCGACAAACAATTAAATATGAATTTTGGGTAGGGCTTATTTTTACTACTCGGTATCGCTGCGTTAGTGTTTTCTAGACTTACGTAGCAAACGTACAAGGTTTTGGTGAAACAAAATCTTACACAGTGACTGCAACTTTTGACAATATTGGTGGACTAAAAGTCCGATGCACCACTTAAACTTGGTGGGGTAGTCATTGGTCGCGTATCTGACATTACGTTAGACGAAAAATCTTACTTGCCAAAAAGTCAGTATCGCGATTAATGAAGAATATAAAGAAATTCCGGAAAACAGTTCGTTATCGATCAAAACATCGGGATTATTGGGCGAGCAATATATCGCCTTAACGATGGGTTTTGATGATGGTGAAACCGCGATGTTAAAAACGGTAGCCAAATTCAAGACACAAAATCCGCAATGGTATTGGAAGATTTAATCGGCCAGTTCCTTTACGGTGATAAAAAAGCCGACGGCAATGCTGATAAAGCAGAACCTGAAGCCAAATAATAATCTTTATTTAGGAGATTTATGATGAAATTTACTCAGTTTAAAAAATGGTTTAGCGTAATGGCATTTGCAGTGACTGCACTTTTTGTGACTCAAACTGTACGTGCAGAAACGAGCCCTTATGTGTTGATGCAACAAGCATCAGATAAGTTATTTGCCGATATCAAAAAGCAATCAGGCAAACAAATTAAAAAGGATCCAAACTATTTACGTACTATCGTGCGTAATGATTTATTACCTTACGTGCAAGTAAACTATGCAGGTTCTTTAGTGTTAGGGTTCACACTTTCAAATCAACCACACCAGAACAACGTGAAAAAAATTCTTTAAAAGCATTCAGCGATTTTATCGAACAAGCTTTACGCGCAAGTGTTAACCGCTTACACCGATCAAAAATATTCAAATTGAACCGGCTAAAGAAGTAGGGTGATCAAAAACCTAGTGAGCATTCGTGTAAACATCATGCAAAAATGGTGGACAAGCGCCAATCAAATTAGATTTCAAATGGCGTAAAAAAACAGTAAAACTGGCGAATGGCAAGCTTATGACATGGTTGCAGAAGGCGTGAGCATGGTTGTCACCAAACAAAAATGAATGGAGCGGTATCTTACGTCAACAAGGTATTGATGCATTAACTGCTCAAATTCAAAAATCTGCTGCAGCACCAGTGACATTGAGCAAATAAGCGAATGACTGCGTTAAAGTGGGATTTAATCCAAAATAATGATAAGATAGCTCTCCAATTATCGGGGGAGCTATCCCGCAACACGTTGTTACCATTATGGCAACAACGTGCTTCTTTTTTATCAGAAAAGCAAAACAATCAAAGTCTCATTGAATTTGATTTAACTGAAATCAATCGAATTGATTCTGCTGGTTTTGCATTATTGTGTGATTTTCTACATGATTGTGAGCAGTTACCAAATAAAAAAGTGCGGTTGATAAACCCTCCAGAACAGTTATTAACCCTTGCTGATTTAGTGAATTTATCTCATTGGATTAGCACTTTTATCGACCATAATTAAAACGGAAATCCGAATGGAACTGCAAGAAATTGAACGTATTTTAAAAGAAAGCCTGAATGTAGATGAGGTTTATGCTCAAGGTGAAAATGCTCACTTTGGTGTGATTGTAGTGAGTGATGAAATCTCAGCACTTTCTAAATTAAAACAGCAACAAACTATCTACGCGCCATTAATGCCTTACTTTCAAACTGGCGAAATTCACGCTTTAACTATTAAAACCTATACCACTGCAAAGTGGAAAATGGATCGTCTATTACATCAAGCAAGCTAGGATTTTCTATGGAAAAAAATTTCGTGTTTATGGCGGGCAATCTCGCTTAAGTGGTACTGTAACCATCTCCGGTGCAAAAAATGCTGCACTTCCTATTCTTTTTGCTGCAATTTTGGCAACTGAGCCAGTTAAATTAACAAATGTACCGGAACTCAAAGATATCGATACTACTTTAAAAAATCTTACGCAAACTTGGCGTGGTGGCAGAGCGTGATGCTGAAGGTGCAGTATTATTAGATTGTTCTAAAATTGATCACTTCGTTGCGCCATATGAATTAGTAAAAACCATGCGTGCTTCTATTTGGGCATTAGCACCGTTGGTGGCTCGTTTTAATCAAGGTCAAGTTTCTTTACCTGGCGGTTGTTCAATCGGTGCACGTCCAGTCGATCTTCACATTAGTGGCCTAGAAAAAACTCGGTGCAACGATTGAGCTGGATGAAGGTTATGTAAAAGCGGTTGTTGCAGATCGTCTTGTAGGTACACGTATTGTGATGGAAAAAGTGAGCGTTGGCGCGACTTTATCTATCATGATGGCTGCAACGCTTGCAAAAGGTACAACAATCATTGAAAAACGCTGCACGTGAGCCAGAAATTGTTGATACTGCAGATTTCCTCAACAAAATGGGGGCGAAAATTACAGGTGCAGGCTCTGATCATATTGTCATTGAAGGCGTAGAACGTTTAACAGGTTGTGAGCACAGCATTGTGCCAGATCGTATTGAAACCGGTACATTCTTAATTGCAGGTGCAATTTCAGGTGGTCGCGTGGTATGTAAAAATACTAAAGCGGATACCATGGATGCGGTGATTGATAAACTTCGTGAAGCAGGCGCGGAAGTTGAAGTCACAGAAGATAGCATTACATTGGATATGCATGGTAATCGTCCGAAAAGCTGTCAATATTCGTACTGCACCACATCCCAGGTTTCCCAACAGATATGCAAGCGCAGTTCACCTTGTTAAACATGGTGGCAGAAGGCACCAGTATCATTACTGAAACCATCTTTGAAAACCGCTTTATGCACATTCCAGAATTAATTCGTATGGGCGGTAAAGCTGAAATTGAAGGTAACACGGCAGTTTGTCACGGTGTTGAGCATCTTTCTGGTGCAGAAGTGATGGCAACAGATTTACGTGCATCAATCAGCCTTGTATTAGCCGGGTTGTATCGCAAGTGGTGAAACCATCGTAGATCGTATTTATCATATCGATCGTGGTTATGAGCACGTTGAAGATAAACTTCGTTGCTTAGGTGCGAAGATTGAACGTTTCTCTGAAAAGAGCGAAGAAGTTTAATCAAATCCAGATAAAAAAAGAGCGGTCAATTTTGACCGCTTTTTTATTTTCTATTCATTATTTTTCGAATAATCTCTCGCCCCAAAAAAATGGCTGTACCAATGCGCACCATGGTTGAGCCACATTTTATGGCACTTTGCATGTCATCGGTCATTCCCATAGAAAGCGTATCAATTTGTTGATGAGGGAAAGCGACTTTTAGTTGCTTAAATAATTGTTTCATTTGGCTAAAAGCCGCTTCTTGTTCAGCAACATTATCTGTTGGTGCAGGGATCGCCATCAGGCCACGTAAACGTAAGTGCGGTAGATTTTCAATGTGTTTTGCAAGTTCAATCATTTCACTCGGTTGAATACCTGATTTACTGGCTTCATCACTGATATTAATTTGAATTAGAAACATTCAAAGGGAGCTTTATTGGCAGGGCGTTGTTCATTTAAACGATCGGCAATTTTTGGCACGTTCTAACGTTTGCATCCAATCGAAATGTTCTAGCCACAAGACGCGTTTTATTAGATTGCAATGGGCCAATAAAAATGCCATTCAAGTTGAATATTCTGTGCTTCAAAATACTGAATTTTATCTACGCCCTTCTTGAACGTAGTTTCTCCCCAAATGCTTTTTGCCCTGCGTGATAGGCTTCTAAAAATCGCTTCATTGGGTTTAGTTTTAGAAACCGCTAATAAAGTGACCGCACTTTCAGGGACGATGAGCAAGTTGAGTGGAGCTTTGAATTTTTTTGATGAATGGTTTCGAGTGCTTGTTGAATTGTCATCATTTCCTTCCTGACCAATGTGAAAACTCTCTTCATTCTACACCAAAGCGATGATTTTTAGAAAAAAATCTTCATTTTTCAATTTTGTGTTTGACAAGCCCGCGCTTTTTCGGTATTTCTAAACACATCTTTTTCAAGGTTAAAACACAATGAAAAAATAACCGCACTTTCACGATTACCACCATTATTATGACCATTACGACAATTAATGGGGCGGGTTAGTGCGTAACAAACAGGATCAAGAAAAACCCGCATTCAGTCTAGTGCGGGTTTTTTTAATATTTAAAAATCACAACATCTGAGGATATTATCATGCGCGTATTAAAATTTGGTGGCACTTCATTAGCCAACCCTGAGCGTTTCTCGCAAGCGGCTCAATTAATCGAAAAAGCTCATTTAGAAGAACAAGCAGCCGGTGTCTTATCCGCTCCTGCAAAAATTACTAACCATCTTGTTGCCCTCTCTGAAAAAGCCGCATTAAACCAACCAACTGATACCCACTTTAACGAAGCCATTGAAATTTTCTATAACATCATTAATGGTTTACACGCTGAAAATAATAAATTTGATCTTGCGGGGCACCAAAAGCCCTCATTGATGCAGAATTTGCTCAAATTAAAGGCTTATTAGAAGAAATTCGCCAAGCAGGCAAAAGTAGAAGATAAAGTTAAAGCAACCATTGACTGCCGTGGTGAAAAATTATCGATTGCCATGATGAAAGCGTGGTTTGAAGCACGTGGATACAGTGTTCACATTGTTGATCCAGTTAAGCAATTATTAGCACAAGGTGGTTACTTAGAATCTTCAGTTGATATTGACGAATCGACAAAACGCGTTGATGCGAAAAAGTATCGGTAAAGATAAAGTGGTTCTAATGGCTGGTTTTACCGCATGTAATGATAAAGGTGAATTAGTGCTATTAGGGCCGTAACGGTTCTGATTATTCAGCCGCTTGTTTAGCCGCTTGTTTAGATGCGTCTGTTTGCGAAATCTGGACTGATGTGGATGGCGTTTATACTTCGTGACCCACGTTTAGTGCCAGATGCTCGTTTATTACCAAGCCTTTCTTATCGTGAAGCAATGGAGCTTTCTTATTTTGGTGCGAAAGTGATCCATCCACGTACAATTGGTCCATTATTACCAAAAACAAATCCCTTTGTGTGATTAAAAAAACACGGTAATTCATCTGCACCTGGTTCAATAATTGATGGTCATGTGAAATCTGAAGGGTTACAGGTGAAAAGGGATTACTAACCTTGATAACGTAGCAATGTTCAATGTTTCAGGTCCCTGGTATGCAAGGTATGGTCGGGATGGCTGCTCGCGTCTTCTCTGCGATGTCAAAAGCCGGTATTTCAGTCATTTTAATCACTCAATCTTCTTCTGAATACAGTATTAGTTTCTGCGTGCCAGTGAAAATCAGCAGATGCAGCAAAAGCGATTTTAGAACAAGAATTTGCGACAGAATTAAAAGCCCATGACTTAGAACCAATTGAAGTCGCAAAAGATCTTTCTATTATCTCAGTTGTGGGTGATGGTATGAAACAAGCTAAAGGGTATTGCGGCTCGTTTCTTCTCTGCATTGGCTCAAGCGAATATTAGCTTAGTAGCAATTGCACAAGGTTCTTCTGAGCGTTCAATTTCAGCAGTAGTGGCGCAAAATAAAGCGATTGAAGCTGTGAAAGCGACTCACCAAGCCCTTTTTCAATAACAAAGAAAGGTTGTCGATATGTTTCTAGTCGGCGTTGGTGGCGTTGGTGGTGAGTTAATTGAACAAATCAAACATCAAAAAGAATACCTCGCAAAGAAGGACATTGAAATCCGTGTTTGTGCCTTTAGCGAATTCAACAAAAATGCTTTTTGGATGAAAACGGATTGAATTTAGATAATTGGAAAGCGGATCTTGAAAATGCAACCCAACCTTCTGATTTTGATGTGTTGTTATCTTTCATTAAATTACATCACGTGGTGAACCCAGTCTTTGTAGATTGTACAACGGCTGAATCGGTCGCAGGACTTTATGCGCGTGCGTTAAAAGAAGGTTTCCACGTGGTAACCCCAAACAAAAAAAGCGAATACCCGTGAATTAGCCTATTACCACGAATTACGTCGTAATGCACAAGCGAGCCAACATAAATTCTTATATGAAACCAACGTAGGGCAGGCTTACCGGTTATCGAAAAACTTACAGAACTTGTTGGCGGCAGGGTGATGAGCTTGAGTATTTTGAAGGTATTTTATCAGGGCTCACTTTCTTTCATCTTCAGTAAATTAGAAGAAGGACTTTCTCTTTCAGAAGTGACCGCACTTGCACGTGAAAAAGGCTTTACAGAACCAGATCCTCGTGATGATTTATCGGGGCAAGATGTGGCGCGTAAATTGCTCATTTCTAGCACGTGAAGCAGGGTCTAGAACTTGAGCTTTCCGATGTAGAAGTGGAAGGCGTGTTACCGAAAAGGCTTCTCTGAAGGCAAATCAGCTGATGAATTTATGGCGATGTTGCCACAATTAGATGCAGAATTTAAAGCACGCGTTGAAGCCGCGAAAGCGGAAGGAAAAGTGTTGCGCTATGTAGGTCAAATTAAGGATGGTCACTGCAAAGTATCAATCATCGCTGTGGATCAGAATAATCCATTGTACAAGGTGAAAGATGGTGAAAATGCTCTTGCATTCTACACTCGTTATTATCAACCAATTCCGTTGTTATTACGTGGTTATGGTGCAGGGTAACGCAGTGACTGCAGCGGGCATCTTTGCTGATATTTTTAAGAACATTACACCACTAAAGAAGGACATAATATGTTAAGAATTTATGCTCCCGGCATCGAGTGCCAATATTAGTGTAGGGTTTTGACACATTAGGGCGCAGCCATTTCACCGATTGATGGTTCATTATTAGGTGATGTCGTACAGATTGAGTCTATTCCAAGTGGTTTTGAGCTCGAAAGTGCGGGGCTATTTTGTGCGTAAATTGCCAAAAGAGCCACAAAAAAATATCGTGTATCAGGCCTATGTACTGTTTAGTGAGCAATTAAAATTACGCAATGTGAGAGTCAAGCCATTGCGTTTGACCCTTGAGAAAAATATGCCGATTGGTTCGGGATTGGGGTCAAGTGCGTGCTCTATCGTGGCTGCATTAGTGGCATTAAATAAATTCCACGATGAACCATTTCTCAAAAAAATGGAATTGTTAGAGATGATGGGAGAGCTAGAAGGTCGTATTTCAGGTTCAATCCATTATGATAATGTGGCACCTTGTTATCTTAGGCGGTGTGCAATTTATGGTACAATCTCTCGGTAACATTTGCCAAAAACTGCCATTTTTTTGATAATTGGTATTGGGTCTTAGCTTACCCTGGGCATTGAGGTTTCAACCGCTGAAGCGCGTGCAATTTTACCGAAAAAGCTACACGCGTCAAGATGTGATTTCTCATGGTCGTCATTTAGGTGGCTTTGTGCACGCATGTCACACGCATCAAGAAAACCTTGCTGCGATGATGATGAAAGATGTGATTGCAGAACCTTATCGTGAGGCTTTATTACCAAACTTCGCGGAAGTGAAACAAGCCACTCGTGATTTAGGCGCGTTAGCGACGGGGATTTCAGGCTCTGGCCCAACGATTTTCTCCATCGCACCTGATTTACAAACCGCAACAAAACTGGCGACTTATTTAGAAAAATCATTATTTACAAAACAATGAAGGCTTTTGTTCATGTTTGTAAGGTCGATAATGACGGCGCGAGAGAGCTCGGTTAAACAACAAATCGCTTTATACCCTCTTTTTATAAGAGGGGAATAACATTTTATTAAAACTCTATAATTAACGGATATACAATGAATTTGTACAACATCAAACACCCTGAAGAACAAGTGAATTTTGCGCAAGCAGTACGTCAAGGGACTTGGCAAGGATCAAGGCTTTGTTCTTTTCCAGAAACGATCCCAGCTTTAACCAATATTGACGAATTATTAGCCTTTACCATTGGTTGAACGTAGTCAAAAAAATTCTTGGCGCATTAATCGGTGAAGAATTACCGAAAAGCCACATTTGAGATGCAATGGTAAAAAATGCATTTACTTTTTCCTGCACCGTTAGAAAAAGTGGAAGACAATATTTATGCCCTTTGAATTATTCCACGGTCCAACTTTAGCATTTAAAGACTTTGGTGGTCGTTTTATGGCGCAGGCGCTCGCTGCGGTGCGTGGTGATGGCAAAATCACCATTTTAACAGCGACATCTGGTGATACCGGCGCGGCAGTTGCCCATGCGTTTTTACGGGTTGGAAAACATCAATGTCGTGATTTTATATCCGAAAAGGCAAAAATCAGCCCATTACAAGAAAAACTATTCTGTACTTTAGGGTGGCAATATCCGCACTGTTGCGATTAATGGCGATTTCGATGCGTGCCAAGCGTTAGTCAAACAAGCATTTGATGATGCAGAACTACGTCAAGCAATTGGTTTAAACTCAGCAAACTCCATTAACATTAGCCGTTTATTGGCGCAAGTTTGTTATTACTTTTGAAGCGGTAGCACAGTTACCAAAAAGAAAAACGTGATAACGTCGTGGTTTCCGTACCAGTGGTAACTTCGGTAACTTAACCGCAGGGATTTAATCGCAAAAACATTAGGTTTACCAATTAAACGCTTTGTTGCTTCAACCAATGCGAACGATACCGTGCCACGTTATTTAGAATCAGGTAATTGGGCACCTAAAGCGACTGTAGCCACGCTTTCTAATGCGATGGATGTCAGTCGTCCGAACAACTGGCCACGTGTCGAAGAGTTATTTAAACGTAATGGCTGGAATTTAAGTGATTTAGGTTCAGGTATGTTAAGCGATGGCGAAACAGAAGAAACCTTAAAAGCGATGTACGCAAAAGGTTATTTATGTGAACCACACGGTGCGATCGCCTATCAAGTATTGAAAGATCAACTTAAAGCGGATGAAACCGGTATTTTCTTATGTACGGCACATCCTGCAAAATTTAAAGAGTCTGTGGAGCGTATTCTTTCGCTCGATCTTCCATTGCCAGAAGCGTTGGATAAACACAATAAATTGCCATTACTTTCTGATGAAATGGATGACGATTTTTGCACAACTACGTCATATTTGTTGAAATAATAAAAAAGTGCGGTTGATTTTGACCGCACTTTGTTTTATTACTCAAAAGGGTGGATAAACGCCCTTTATTTTTAGGAGTTAATCTTCTTTTCCTAAGATTTGATTCACTTCACCTTATAGAGAACTGCTTTAGCACCGAAAATGGCTTGTACGCCACCGCCGACTTCAAGCACATCAATCGCACCTAATTTTTCAATGTGGCTTTATCAACGGCTTTTACATCTTTTAACTGAAACACGTAAGCGAGTAATACACGCATCCACGTTTTCAATATTTTTCAGCGCTACCTAATGCTGCAATAATTTTATGTGCATTTTCAGTCAGTGAACTTGTTTCTGTTCTACATTTTCTTCGGTTTCTTCACCACGTCCTGGTGTCATCACATTAGAGATGCGAATCAAGAAAACGAAAGAGAAGTAATAGAGCAGTGCCCAAGGAATACCGACGAAAAATCACACGCAACCAATGGGTGTTTTCATCACCTTGTAAAGATGCCGAAGAGCAAGAAATCAATAAAACCACCAGAGAAAGTATTCCCGATAGAGATATTTAAATAATCGGCAATAAAGAAAGATACACCATCTAAGAATGCGTGGAATACATAAAGCCATGGTGCAACAAACAAGAACATAAACTCGATCGGTTCTGTAATGCCAGTAATGAAAGAGGTTGAGGCTGCACCAAGGAATAAGCCGCCAATTTGTGCACGACGTTTTTCGGTACACAGTGATACATGGCTAAACAGGCTAGCTGGTAAGCCAAACATCATGGTATCAAAACGGCCAGCAAAGAAACGGGTTCCTTCAGTAAATAAACCATGGTGATTTGGATCGATTAATTGAGCGAAAAAGATTTTTGTGCACCGACAATCATTTCGCCATTGACCATTTCCACACCACCCTAATTCAGAATACCAAAAACAGTGGGTAAATCATGTGATGTAAGCCAACCGCACCAGATAATCGCATTAAGAAACCGTATAAGAATGTACCAAAGGTTCCCATGGATGCGATGCTTTTTACCCGCTCGAGACGAGCCATTGTTGGAAAGTTGGCCAAATGAGGAAGAAAAACTAATCCAACAAAAATAGCTGAAAAAGCAGTCACGATTGGCACAAAGCGAGAGCCGCCAAAAAAACCTAATACTTGTGGTAATTGGATGTTGTGATAGCGATTGTGTAATTTAACGGTAATCAGCCCATCACCAATGCTCCAATCACACCCGTATCGATGCTTTTACATCAGGAGAAAAAATCGGAATTAATGCAGCAATGAAAGTGCCCGTCATAATGAGATAACCAACAACTGCAGCGAGAGCAGCAACGCCTTTGTCACGTTTGGCTAGCCGATACCTAAACCAATACACAATAATAAGGCTAAATTAGCGAACACCACGCTACTGGCTGCAGACATAATCTGAAAACAGACCTTGCAGCGCCTCATTATTTAAAAATTGGATAGGGCTTGCACCGTTGCTTTTTATTGGAAAGCGCACCACCGATCCCGAGTAAAAGACCTGCAGCAGGCAAAATAGCAATCGGCAACATGAATGCCTTTACCGACTTGTTGAAGTTGTTTAAACATAGAACCTCCTGTGATTACTTTTTTTGAAATGTAACGTATTTGAAGGAGAAAAAAATCTGTGAAACTGCTCACAGTTTTAATCTAAGACGTTGTTTTTGACAGATTTTTAGCTTGTGTTGGCGCGCGGCGGATTTCCTTTTTATAATGCAATCAAAACTGATATGTTTATTTATTATTTTGTATGACAACTTTTATTGCCTACGCCAATATTCAACAACCTTTTCTTTGATGAAATTCCTACAGATCTCGCCCTGAAAATTTTGCGTACAGAACCGCAGGGAAATTCTCGGATAACGCAACGTCATCAATGTCGTCGATTAGCGCATTTTTACTTTGGCAGTTGCTAAAAACAGCGGAAAAATCAACCGCACTTTTAGGACAAATTTATCGTACGCAAAGTGGCAGACCACAATTTCCCCGTCGAGAAGATCGATTTTTAATATAAAGCCCACTCAGGCGATTGGGTTGCCGTATTGCTGCATATTAATGAATCAGAAAAAGTGCGGTCGGTATTGATATTGAATTTCCCAAAAACGGAATTTTTCTGCGCTCATGGCGCATTTTCGCGCCACAAGCAGAACAAGAATGGTTTGCTAAACAGCCTGATGCAGACCCAGGCTTTTTATCGTTGTTGGTGTTTGCGTGAAGCAGTATTGAAATCACAAGGCGTAGAATCGTGAAGCTATCAAGTGTGACACATTTGCCAGAGCGGCTGCAGATCTTTTCAGATTATTGTCCGAAAGGTGAATTGATCTTTACGGATGAATTGCCTTTTTACTTTGCGGCATTTATAAATCAGTCAAAAATTCAACCGCACTTTTTATCAATGGGATGGAAAAAAGTTTAGTAGAAAAAATATAAAATCCCTTGATTTACCAAGTAAATGAATAAAAAGAAAACCCTTGAAAATATTCAAGATTTTTTTATTTTGTAATAATTTGCATTGCCACTTGTATTTTCATAGACTAACCCCATTTATTTCGTTAAACTCATTAAAAATTTTTAGACAAATGGAGAACGTAATGTCGCAAAACGGTCCAGATCAAGATCCTGGGGTAAACCGGGACAGAGTAGCGGTCCAAAAACAGTCAGATAATTCATCAGATAAGCAAAATGAAAATGGCTGGGGGTCGCGAGACAATAAGAATCAGGAACAATCACCCCAGATATTGAAGAAGTATTTCAATAATCTGTTGAAAAAGTTAGGTGGTGGCAATAAAAAGGCGGTTCAAATAATACTTCGCCGAATGTGCCTTCATTTAATTTAGGTAAAGATTTTACCGATCGCCGCAGTAATCGGAGGGGATTATTTGGGGCGCAAGCGGTTTTTACACCATTAAAGAGGCAGAACGTGGCGTGACGTTACGTTTTGGCGAGTTTCATTCTATCGTTCAACCAGGTTTAAACTGGAAGCCAACCTTTATTGATAAAGTGATTCCAGTGAATGTAGAACAAGTTCGTGAGCTTAAAACGCAAGGTGCGATGTTAACCAAAGATGAAAAACATGGTTAAAGTGGAAATGACCGTGCAATATCGCGTGCAAAATCCTGAAAAATACCTGTTTAGCGTGAGCAATGCGGACAATAGTCTTGGGACAAGCGACTGACAGTGCACTTCGTTATGTGATTGGTCATATGACTATGAATGATGTGCTGACAACGGGTCGTGCCGTGGTGCGTGAAGATACGTGGAAAGCGTTGAACGATATTATCAAACCTTATGATATGGGACTTGAAGTGATTGACGTGAACTTCCAATCCGCACGTCCACCAGAAGAAGTGAAAGATGCTTTCGATGATGCGATTAAAGCACAGGAAGACGAACAACGTTACATTCGTGAAGCGGAAGCTTATGCTCGCGAGAAAGAGCCAATCGCTCGTGGTGATGCACAGCGTATCGTTGAAGAAGCAACCGCTTATAAAGATCGTGTTGTGCTTGATGCGCAGGAAGTGGAACGTTTACAACGTCTTCTACCTGAATTTAAAGCGGCACCTGATTTGTTAAAAGAGCGTCTTTATATTCAAACCATGGAAAAAAGTCATGGCAACACACTCAAAGTGATGCTAGATAGCAATAATGGTAACAATTTAACTGTATTGCCATTGGAGCAATTAATGGGTAAAAGACGCCAAGCCAGTGACCACTACTTCAGAAAAGTGCGGTCAGTTCTGCACCTGTTTCAACACTGGAACGTCGTGTAGAAACACAAGCGGCTCAACCAGTTCAATCAAATGAAGGCATTCGCCAAGGGAGATTTAACTAATGCGTAAATTTTTACTTCCGATTATTGTGGTGATTGCTGCGGTGCTATATTCCAGCGTCGTGGTTGTAACTGAAGGGCACTCGTGGCATCATGTTGCGTTTTAACAAAGTACAACGTGATGCAGAAAACAAAAGTGGTCGTGTATGAACCAGGTTTGCATTTTCAAATTGCCTTTAATTGATAGCATTAAAGTGCTTGATGCGCGTATTCGTACCCTAGATGGTTCGGCTACTCGTTTTGTGACAGTCGAGAAAAAAGACTTGTTGGTGGATTCCTATGTAAAATGGAAAATCAGCGATTTCGGTCGTTTCTATACTGCAACGGGTGGTGGCGATTATAACCAAGCTGCAAGCTTATTAAGCCGTAAAGTGAATGACCGTCTACGTTCAGAAATTGGTACTCGTACAATTAAAGATATCGTTTCAGGTACGTGGTGAATTAATGGCGGGGGCGAAAAAGCGTTAAATTCAGGGCAGGATAGTACCTCTGAATTAGGGATTGAAGTCGTCGATGTTCGCGTAAAACAAATTAATTTACCGGATGAAGTTTCTTCTTCGATTTACCAACGTATGCGTGCAGAACGTGATGCGGTTGCTCGTGAACATCGTTCTGCAAGGTAAAGAAAAAGCGGCGTTCATTCAAGCGGATGTGGATCGTAAAGTCACCTTGATCTTAGCGAATGCAAATAAAACTGCACAAGAATTACGCTGGTAATGGTGATGCGGCAGCGGCAAAATATATTCTCAAGCGTTTTGCCCAAGAACCACAGTTTTATAGCTTTTATTCGTAGCTTAAAAGCCTATGAAAGCTAGCTTTGAAGGTTCAGATAATATGATGATCTTGAAACTGACAGTGATTTCTTCCGCTTTATGCAAGCGCCAAAAGAAATAAACGAGAGATAATGAAAACGTAAAGTGCGGTTAGAAATAACCGCATTTTTTTATTGCTTAATTTTTAGGGAGATTTCTCATTATAAGAGTAAAAAAGGCCTTTTAATGCAATCAATCGAATCCATAGCCAAAGTTAATTAAATCCACATAAAATATAAGCTAATTTTTGGCATAATCACCTTACTTTAAGTTTTACGTTTCTTTTTATATTTATTGATCGTTTGGAGGATTATTAGATGAAAAACTGATTATTGGCGGAGCCGCCATTGCTATCTTAGGTTATTTGGGCGTAGTGGGGTATCTACACCAATTTGATAAAGAGAATGCGACCCAACTTTTAATGGAAAAATCGCTATACGGGCGAACAAGAAAAAGTGGCAAAAGCGTTGTTTGATAATAGCTGTCAATATTGCCATAGTCCAAACACACCTCTTCCATTTTTATTCAAAAATTCTCGATTGTGGGGTGATCAAAATGCAATCGGATATTCAAAGTGGGACTTCGTGCTTTCCGCCTCAGATCGTTTACTTGAAGGTTTAAAGAACTCGAGCAAATTATCCCAAGCTGATTTAGCAAAAATTACAGCGTGTGCTTGAAAAATAATGAAATGCCAATTGCTAAATTTAGACATCTTCACTGGGAAGTAAACCAGATGAGCAAGAAAAAGTGGCGTTGCTTAACTGGATTCGTGAAGCACGTAAAATGTCTTTTACCAAAAGAAACCCCAATGTTGATGCCGATCGTTTAGTTCAACCGATTCCAGACAGTATTGCGACTGATGAAGCAAAAAGTCGCGTTAGGTCTATGATCTTTTTCTGATGGTCGTTTATCAGGCGATGGTTCTATTCAATGTCACACTTTGTCACCAATTAGACAAAGGTGGTGTGGATAGACTTGAAACTTCAACAGGGTATTGAAGGTAAAAAGGTCCAATTAACGCACCAACCCGTGTTCAATGCTGCATTTAACTTTGTGCACTCCTGGGATGGTCGTGCGCAGATTTAGCTGGATCGAGCGAAAGGTCCTCCAACAAATCCCAGTAGAAATGGGCTCGCACTCGTGGGATGATATCGTGGCACGTTTTGAAATGGATGAAGAATTTCAAGAATTCTTAAAAAGAATATCCACAGCGACGAAAGAAACCTTAACTCACGCGATTGGTGAATATGAAAAACATTAATTACGCCAAATAGTGATTTTCGACCGTTATTTGAAAGGGGATCAAAACAGCTTTAACCGAGCAACAAGTTCGCGGTTATGAATTATTCAAACAGCATAAATGCGATACTTGTCATACTAGGTAGCAATGGGTGGACAATCTTATGAGTACATGGGACTTTACGGCGATTACTTTAAGATCGTGGTACGCCATTAACTGATGCCGATGAAGGTCGCTTTTGCTCAAACTAAAGATCCGTTTGATATGCATCGTTTCAAAAGTGCCAACCTTGCGTAATGTCGCACTTACTGCACCATATTTCCATGATGCCTCAGCAAAAGAATTAAAAGATGCTGTGAGTGCAATGTTGAAATATCAAAGTAACGTGAAACAGCCATGCTCAAAAAGATGTTGAAGATATCACCTCTTTCTTAGAAAGCTTAACAGGTGAATTTAAAGGTGAAAAATTAAAATAATCCTTTGAGCGATAAATAGAAACGACCGCAAGTGCGGTCGTTTTTATGAGTTTTACTCGAAATTAATCGGTTTAGATTCATTCGATTATGACTTTCTGGTATTACTATCTTCTTTTAAAGCTTGCGTTGCTGCTTTTATGTTATTTGCTTGAGTTATGGCTGTGATCACAGCAACACCATCAGCGCCATATTTTCGTAAAGGTTTTTACATGTTCCCGTTTTATCTCCGCCAATCGCCACAAGCGGTTTTGTGATACCTCCATTTCTCAAGGTTTGAATAAATTCCATTCCCTAGAGTCGGGGAAGGATTCTCTTTTGATTGAGTGGGAAAAATTGGACCAACACCAA
>BNJU01000911.1_pt1 | contig 136390 bp, 202 predicted proteins | sample 8539281 | NCBI WGS metagenome assembly BNJU01 (sample SAMD00202456, study PRJDB9452) | human saliva metagenome | isolation source: human saliva | place: Japan | reverse complement strand
CCATTTAACGGAGCTTTTTGTTTTACCCATATACTGAGTCGCTATTCTATTCTCCGGATGTACATCGCTCATATATATTACCATCAAGAATATCCATTCCAAAGGCTTCATCAAAATATATATAATATCTGCAATCCATTTGCTCTTTATAAGTCTTGCAACAGGGAAGCCGTATCGATCATATACTCCCTCACAAGTTTGTGGAAGCGTGGAGTTTTTTTCCTCTAAAATCTGTTCAAAGGCATTTGCTATACAGAGCTGTCTGTTTACTATAACATCGTGACCATGACGGATTCCTTTTCTTACAGGCTTTACAATCTTTTTATGCCCTCCTGCCGCTACGGTGCAAAGATAATGCTCATCATAATAAATATTTTGAGGTGCTTCCTTTAGTGACAATGTCCAATCTGCAGTTTCAGTCCATGCCTTTATAACAGAATCAGGTGCCTGACCGAAAAGCAGTAATATAGCTATAATGATTCCAAGCAACGGCAGCATAAGAATAAGGGCATATATAGGCCAAAGTTTTGAATTTGACAGTATTTTATCTAAAAAATTTAAAGTTACATTATTTTTGTATCTTTTCTCTTTCCATCTCAAGTTCATTCCACTCACGAACCTTACAAAGAATTGTCCTTACTATAATGCAAGCAATACAAAAAGGATAAATCAATAGGTATAAATCAGAATATCTATCTACCATTCCACTACTACCAAATACCTGTACAGTGAAAACAACTATTACAACTAACCAAATATACATAGCAGATATTGAAAACACTGCAAGTAAAGGTGGTATTTTTAGTGAACAAATCCTCAGATAATAATATCCTATAAGACCTATAAAAGCATAGTACACAAATTGTGAGTCCTGCTCCCGTAAAGATAGGTGTATGTGTTTCTGAATTTGACAGCACTTCACTCCAGTCAGACCCTGTTGCATCTTTTTACTACCGCAATATAAAGTCCTTCTAAAAATAAATCCGTACCAAATAACTATTTGGTCAAAAAAAATATTCCGGATTCTAAAAGTCTATTTTTGCTTCATAAAAAGCAATATTACCTGATATATAGCAAGTATAATTGGGTATACATATATCGCAGCAATAAAAAGTCCTAAAAAAAGCGAAGACATTACATAATCAGCTATCATTTCTATGACTGAGTCAGACATAGATTTTGTATCTACATAGAGACGAAATTGAGCACTGCTACACTCAGTACTCCAATTATATAGCTTATAATAATACTTGTTAGTATTTTATGTTTTTCATATTTCAAAGCCTCCTTACGTTGCTTTTAAATTACAAAAGTCTTTCTTATACCTAATTTATTTTACATATCACATTGTTTTAATCGCATCTTCCTATAATTGTTCCGCCACCAAGTACGAGTCCGCTCTCATCATAAAGTACAACCGCCTGTCCCGGTGTGATTGCTCTTACCTTTTCATCAAAGTCTATCCTTATCCTGTCTTCTCCAAGTACCTTAATGGTGCAGTGTTCACCCTTATGTGAATATCTTATTTTTCCTATAGCTCTCATGCCGTCAAAAAAGCTTTCCACTGCCATTGCATTCAGATTATTTGCCTCCAGACTGTATCCGAAAACATCATCATTTTCACCTATTACAACTTCATTTGTCTCAGGCCTTATCTCAGTAACAAAGATAGGATGACCCAGCGCTATGCCAAGTCCCTTTCTCTGACCCGATGGTATAATGCAGTATCCCTTTATGCTTCCCGAGTATCTCTCCGTCAGCTGTCACAAAGTTTCCCTCAGGCATCTTTTTTCCTATTTCGTTTTCCACAAATGAGGCATAGTCATTGTCCGAAACAAAGCAAATCTCCTGACTGTCGGGCTTATTTGCCACTCTTAGATTAAACTTTTTTGCAATCTCTCTTATCTCATCCTTTTCATAATCTCCCACAGGCATCAATGTTTTTGAGAGCTGATCCTGAGTAAGATTATAAAGTGCATAGGTCTGATCCTTTGCACTCGTTTTTGACATTCTGAGTGCATATCTTCCGTTTTCAAGCTTTTCTATTCTGGCATAATGTCCTGTAGCAATATAATCAGCCCCCAAGCATCATACTTCTCTCTAAAAGAGATTCCCATTTTACATATCTGTTGCAGGCAATACATGGATTTGGGTGTCCTTGCCTGTACATATTCATTTACAAAATAATCTATTACCTTATCTTTGAATTCATCTCTGAAATTCATTACATAATAAGGTATCCTGATATCTCTTGCCACCCTTCTGGCATCATCTACAGCAGACAGACCGCAACAACCTCCGCTGCCTGACATATCCTCTTCATCTTCACTTTGCCATATTTGCATGGTCACACCTGTGACATCATATCCGGCTTCTTTTAAAAGATAGGCCGCCACTGAAGAGTCAACTCCTCCCGACATACCTACCACTACTTTTTCTTTTCCATATATTCTCCATTTTTAGAATTCCATGACAGACAGTATATCATATACTTAATTGATTTGTATTAATATACTATAAAGTTTTCGGATCAAGACAATGCCAAATCTTTGACCATATTTCTTTTTCATATATCCTGTCAATATCTTCTTTTGTATATAAATAATCTGCTGCACCGGCGAAAATATCATCCGGAAACAGTTTGAAATACTCATGCAAAAAATTCAAATACATAAAGGCTCTGTCTCCGTACCCTTCAATATATATGTATCTGTAGTAATCCGTCTTTTGTCCTGAAGCATCTTCTACCGTACGATCCGGTAATTCATCCTCTGTTATATTAACATACATAACCGCCCATGAAGAGGCGTCATCCAAATACCATCTGCCGTCATCATCGTAACCAGGTTTATTTACGGAAAACATATAATAATCACCATGGTCACTCAAAAATTCATTGGTAAACCCTCTTGACATCAGTATGTTTACAATATCTTTTATGTCTCTACAACAATTATCACCTTTTCTTCTTAAAATTTCTACATCTCCTGCCATGGTACCTACTAAAATCTATCCCTTTCTATTCTTAAATATCCATTTTTCGTTTTTGTTCTCATTATCAAATATTTCATCAATCTGTGCTTTTGTAAAGAAACAACCGTTATCAATATAGAAAAATATCCTCCGGAAACTTATTTAGATAGTTATATACTATTTCAAGCACCTGCATCTCTTTTCCGATAAGATCTGTAATCCTAAAAGTACGTTTCAAAACCCATCTGCATTATTTCATCTGTAGGGATATCTATCATCTGAGTGTTACAGTATATTTCAATCACTTTTGTCATCGTCATAATAAAAATAATCGTCTCATAAATTTTTGTATATAATATATTATAACTTTCTCTTTTATACTGTAACAGTATTTCTTCTATTCATTTTTCCTCAATATTTGTGCCATTCTGTATGAATACCCGTGCTTTGATTGAAGTCTTTTTTTACCGATTATTCTTCCCTCATATCTCAGTTCAACGCTCTTTCTCTACTATGTCTTGTAGAGTACATATGTCCCTTTAGCATACCATTAGTAAGATACAGTCGATTGTGTAAAGACATATATTTATATATTCAGATCAGTACTTTTCTGATACTGTATGGTGATTTATACATCCAGTTCTTATCAGGTTTTCCGTTTATAAATACTGTCTATCATTGCTTTATTATAGTATCTTCCATTGTCCACATAAAAAGATATCATTGGGATTCTCCTCCAAATATCTGTGCAACAGTTCAAGAATAATCAGTTCTTTCTCATATATATTTGAAAAAAACGATAATATGTCTCAAGCTCCAGTTCCTTTTGCTCTTTCAGTCGGTATTTCAAAGATTTCTTTCATAACTGTACACCTCTATCATATGCTCTGCATCATTAAAGAACAAAATTTCATTCTCCTCTTTCATATATGATATACTGTACTCATATTTATCAAAGGAAAATCTCATACTGTAGCTCATATCTATAAGAATATTATATACCGTATATGCTGTCTGCATCTTATTAACACCGGCTTTTCCCCAGTATTCTACCTTCAAATCTCATAATCACCTCTACATTATTGCTCATTCGGATCTGTATATATCCATTCGGCAGTCCACTCTTTTTTATTATAAATCTTATCTATGTCAGCTTTAGTATAAAAATGTTTATCCTTTGAATAACAGTTCCAAAGTACATCCTCAGGTACAAGTTTAAAATATTCATGAAAAAAATTTAAAAGCATAAAAGATCTGCCCGATATCTTTTTCAAAGTCAAAATAATCTTTATAGCCTTTAAACTTCTCCGGAAAATCCTTTATTCTCTCATTAGACCACCAATCATCTGATGGTATTAAAAGTCTACATTTGCAAGAATACTGTCGGACTCATCCTCCAAAATACCATGGTAGTTCATCATCAAACATTGGTTTATTTATTGAGAGATTATAATATCTTCCATTGTCATATGCCGCACAGTTGGTATAACCTCTTGACATAAATATATTTATTATGTTTTTTTACATCCCTGAATATTTCCTTCTCCGTTTTTTTCTTAAAATATCAACACTCCAACCCATATATCACCTCTTTTTAAATTATAGGATTTTTATACAATACTCATATTATACTTGTCAATTCAAATTCAATCATTTACTATTTTATTGTTATTATTTATACTATATGCGAAACGCTCCCATACCTCTAATAAAGAACAGGAGTACTATGATATATATGGACAATGCCTCTACCACTGTTGTGGATAAAGGAGGCTTTTTGATATAGCAAAAAAATATTTGTTTGAAAAACTATGCAAATCCTTCATCAAGCTATTCTATAGCAAATGATGTAAAGGCCGATATGGAAGATGCCAGAGAAATGATAGCTAGATTTGATCGGAGCAAGATATAATGAGATTTATTTTACCTCAGGCGGCAGTGAAGCAAACAACTGGGCAATACTAAAGTCTTGTGAACTTATGGAAAATAAAGGAAAACATATCATCAGTTCAAAGATTGAGCATCATTCTGTGCTACATGTTCTTTCCTATCTTGAAAAAAGAGGATATGATAGTCACTTATCTAAGTACTGATGAAAAAGGGATTATTGATATAAATGAGCTTAAGTCTGCTATCCGAGAGGATACCGTCCTTATAAGCATAATGTTTGCAAATAATGAGATAGGTACAATACAACCTATTAAAGAAATCGGAAAGATTGCCCGTGAGCATAGTATTTTATTTCACACTGATGCTGTACAGGCTGTAGGGCATCTTGCCATTGATGTTAATGAGCTTAATATTGATTTACTCAGTGCAAGCGGACATAAATTTCACTCTCCCAAGGGAGTAGGCTTCTTATACATACGAAGCGGTATCAAGCTTACTTCATTGATACATGGCGGCAGTCAGGAAAGAAATCGCAGAGCCGGTACTGAAAACACCTTCGGTATAACAGCTATGGCAAATGCTTTGAAAAATTCCTATGAAACCTTGGATAAAGACAGTTTATATGTAAAATCTCTAAGAGATAAGTTATTTTCTTTGATAATTGAAAATATAGAAGGCTCTCATGTAAACGGAGATATGATAACAGGCTTTTTAACAATATAAATATCTACTTTGAAAATATAAGCGGTGAACTGCTTTTGATTTCTATTAAATCAAAACGGTGTCTGTGCGTCTCTTGGCTCAGCCTGTACCACCGGAAGTATAGACCCTTCACATGTAATAATGGCTATTTCAAATGATAAAAAGAGCCTCATCTTCCTTGCGACTTACATTAAGCAAGTACAACACGGAAGATGAGGTCAATAAAACCTTTGAAATACTAAAAATGTATAGAAAAAAGCTTAGGAACTAGATTTTAACTATGTAATCCTGTGATTTGAACTCAACTCACAGGATTATATGATAAAATATTATCTGTTTTCACAAACCTCTTTCACAGTCTTTATAAGTCTTTCCATCAGACTTACTCTGTTCAAAACAGTAATGAGATAATATCCGTCCACCAGATCATAGATTTCATTTGCTATATCTTTTGACATAGAAAGCGCAATCTCTTCCGCTTCTTCTCTTTCCTTACCGATATACTTTTTCTACAATATCATCGGTAATATATATGCCGTTTACTTCACTTTGCATATATCTGGCGTTTCTCTCACTTACGATAGGGATGATTCCACCCATTATCTTAACATCCAAGTTTTCTCTTGCAATCTTTAGATTGTCTATGGCCCTTTTGGTTAGAACAGGCTGAGTAAAGAGTACCTTTACACCATTTTCCTGTTTTCTGACAGCTTTCTTTAGCTCCGCACTGAAATTCCTTGAGTTTACATTCAACGCTCCACAGATATTCATTGGACTTTCAAATACATCATTATTCAAAGAATTGATAAAGTTTGCAAACTTCACAGAGTTAAACTCAAATACGGATCTTATCTCATCTCTTTGAGCGTTAGGTATCGGGTCTCCTGTGATTACAAGGACATTGTCAACACCCATTGCATTGGCGCCCAGCAGCAGTCCTCTTGAAGCGTTTACATTCCTGTCTCTGCAAGTCATATGCGGAAGTACATCAAAGTCAAGCTCATTTCTCACTTTGCAGGCAAGCAGGCAGCTGTCCATTCTGGCTCTGGCTATAGGATTGTCCGCAATTGTGATGATATCCGCACCTGCCGCCTTTATCTTTTTTGCATTGTCTATAAACTTTGCAATATTTGTATCTATAGGTGAGTCAAGTTCTACCGCTATAGGCTTTTGACCGAGATCAAGCTTTTCTTTGAATCTGTTGACTCTTATATTCTGTGCGGCGCTCTTCTCCGACTTTACCGCTCTCCTCGGCTTTATAAGTTTTCCGCTCATACTCTTTTTTAACAGTTCTATATGCTTAGGTGTGGTTCCGCAGCAACCGCCTACAATATTTACACCCATCTCAAGAATGTCCTCTATCTGATTTGCAAAATAGTTGGCAAGTGAACTGTAGTAAACTCTGTCATCTCTTACTACAGGATAGCCTGCATTCGGCTTTGCAAAAAGATAAAGGCCCTTTGTATCCACATCCTTTAAAAGCTTTGCCATATGATTGGCTCCGGATACGCAGTTGAGTCCTACTGCATCAAAAACACCTGAGTTTGTAATCTCTGCAAACAATGCCTTATATTGATATCCTTCACTTGAATATCCGTCAGGCATCACCGCAAATGAGGCTGTTATAAAGGCGTCACTGCATTTTTCTTTGATATACTCGGCACTTAGTACCATTCCGCTTGTACTGCTTCTTGTCTCAAACAGAAAATTCTTTACTCCCTTTTCCAAGAAAATATCTATCAAAACCTTGTACTCTTCAAATGCAAGCTCATTACTGCCTGTATGTATCGGTCCTATATCCGCAAAGACATATGCTCTGTCCTTTGCGGCATCATTTGCAATATCAATTCCTGCAACAACCACCTCTTTTTGTAAATTTCTGTCTCCGTTGAACACATCTATGCCTACAGAAAAAGTATTTGTAAGTATAGCTTTTGCCCCGGCGTCAATATATTCATTGTGAATACCCTTTATAAGCTCCGGATTTTTGATATTGGCAAGTTCACAGCCTATGCCGTCATCTGTAAGCTCATCATAGTATGTTCCCATTGCTCCGTCAAAGAGCAAAACATTGTTCTTTAAATAGTCTCTAATATTTTCCATAATTTATCATCCTAAAACTGTCTTTGCTATATCAACTGAACTTCTGGCATCAGGTGCATAAAAGTCCGCTCCCATCTCATCCGCATATTCTTTTGTAAGCACTGCACCGCCTACCCATACTTTACAATCATCAGATACTTTTCTGATTTCTTCAATAGTCTTTTTCATTGCAGGCAATGTGGTAGTCATAAGTGCTGAAAGTCCTACAAGCTTTACATTTTCTCTGACTACGGTATCCACCACATTTTTGATATCAACATCTCTTCCCAGGTCAATCATTCTGTAGCCGTAGTTTTCAAGGATTACCTTTACTATATTCTTTCCGATGTCGTGGATATCACCCTTTACTGTACATACCACAATCTTACCCTTGCTGACATTGTGCTCGCCCTTGTTTGCTATTCTTTCTTTAATAAGCTCAAAGGCGGAGCTTGCAGCATTTGGCGGCATTGATAAGCTGTGGCAGGAATATTACCTGCTTTTCATATAAATCTCCCACAGTATCAAGTGCAGGTATCAAATACTCGTTGATTATCTCAAGTTCACCCTTTGTCTCCAAAAGCTTCTTTGCATTATTGTAAGTCTCTTCCTTAAGTCCCTTTTCAATATGGCATCTTCCACCATCTCTTTTTGTAACTTCTCCGTTATTTGAGACTGTTACCACCTTTGTCTCGGTTTTTACGGTAGCAAACCTTTCAATATACTTTACGGAGTCCTTATCCTCTCCTGAAAGCACCTTATATGAGTATATTGCATTCATTATGCCTTCAATATTCGGGTTCACTATAGGCAAATCAAGACCTGCATACATTGCCTGTATAAGGAAATTCTCTGTGATATGGCTTCTTGCAGGGCAAAGTCCGAAAGGAAATATTGCTGACTCCAAGAGTCGTGTGCAGTCCAAGCTCATTTGTCACCATTCTTACCGCCTCAAGAGTCTCTCTCGCCTGGTCCTGCTGTGCCGAAACTGTAAGTGTAAGACAGTCAATGATAACATCTTCTTTCTTCAGACCATATTCAAGCGCCCTATCTAAGATATGCTTTGCATTGTCGACTCTTTCCTGTGCGGTAGTAGGAAGTCCGTTCTCATTCAGCGCCAAGCCTATCACAGCCGCACCGTATTTTTTAACAATAGGAAGTATCAGACCAAGTCTTTCATCCTCGGCATTTACCGAATTTACTATAGCTCTGCCGTTGTATACACGAAGTCCGGCTTCTATCGCCTCAGGATTTGATGAGTCTATCTGCAGCGGAATATTGACAACCGACTGTACCGCTTTTACGGCCTCTCTCATCAGCGCCACTTCATCACCTCCCGGTACACCAACATTGATATCAAGTATGTCCGCACCTGATTCCTCTTCCTCTATAGCCACCTTGCAAATATATTCCATCTCATGGTTTAAAAGCGCTTCCTGGAATCTTTTTTTACCTGTAGGATTCAATCTCTCACCTACAACTCTTACCCCGTTAAGCTCCACCATCTCATTTGCCGAACATATACCTGTCTTTACCTTAACGCTTTTACCCTCTTTGACCTCTGTAGCATCAAGCTCCGACTTAAGCTCCTTTATAAAATCAGGTGCAGTACCGCAGCATCCGCCTGCATATGATATACCCAAACTTTTATACTCAGCCATAAGCTTTGCAAAATCGGCTGCATGAAGGTCATACTCTCCTGTAGAAGGATTCGGAAGTCCGGCATTAGGCTTTATTATAATAGGCAATGTCGTCCATTCTTTAGCTTTTCTTGCAAGCGGCAATATCTCCTTAGGTCCCGAGTGAACAGTTAAATCCTATCGCATCCACTCCAAGTCCCTCAAGTGTTACCGCCATTGACTCTATCTTTGTGCCTGTAAATGTCCTTCCTGTGGTCTCATAGGTCATAGTCACCCAAACAGGAAGCTTTGTATTTTCCTTTGCCGCAAGCACACCTGCCCTTACATCATAGAGGTCTGTAAATGTCTCAAATACAATAATATCGGCACCGTACTTTTCACCGGCAACCACCATCTCCTTATATATATCGTAGGCATCTTCAAATCTGAGTACTCCAAGCGGCTCCAAAAGTTCTCCTATAGGACCCATATCAAGTGCCACTTTTACATCTCTTTTACTTTCGGCAACCGCTTCCTTTGCAGACTGAATTGCCATCTTTATAGCTGTATCCACATCTATCTTACAACCTTCAAGCTTATGTGCATTTGCTCCGAAGGTATTGGCATAGATTATATTACTTCCTGCTTCTATATATTTTAAATGTATATTTTTAACTATATCGGGATTATCAAATCCGAAAACCTCAGGATGTTCTCCCGCCTTCATACCGGCAGCCTGAAGCATCGTACCCATTGCCCCGTCAAGTATCAATAAATTATGCATAACATCTAACTCCTATCTTTCTATACCTGCATGATTTTTAAAAGATTGCATCCCTGCACAAGTCTTTTTAAGTGTCTCCAATTTTTTTGGTCACTGACTCCTATTATGGCTGTAACCGACTTTCTTGGTAACATTATTCCGCTGTCACTGACATTGACTCCTATTCTTCTGGTAGCGTGACAACATCTACAAACTGTTTCTGTATCGTAATAGGGTAAATCACCATAGCCCGGTGAAAAATCTGAATGTCAAATAATTGTTTTTCTTTTCAGATATTGCTCTCTGAAGCTTGCCTCTATACTGTCACATACAGCCTCTATAAGTGTTGAGCCGCATGAATCCATAATCAGTGCATTGGCCACATTCTTAAGTTCTTCTTTTCTTATGGCATTGTCAACCCCTATTCCGATAGTTGCCGCCATCAAAATCAGCTTATGACAATCTTTTATATGTTTTTTTATACTGTTTCCGACAAAGAAATCCAGCTCTTTCGGAAACTTTCCCATTTTCTTCCAAATCCCATTCTCTGAATACAAAGTTCGGCTTTGCAACGGCATTTATTTTCTCCATACACTCAAGTACCTGTGAGTGCAGATTTTCATCTATATCTTTACCGTTGTGCTGAAGATACCTAAGTACCTCAGACTCGTCCTCCTTTGTAAGTTTTTACATCTATATTGAACATATCTCTTCTTTCTATAACACTTTATGCCTGATACTTAAGTTTATAAAGGTGAGCACTCCTACCCTATTCGGAAAGTATCATGCCCTTTTATAGTAAAAATAATTTATGATAAAAAGTAAAGATTAGTGTTATATGTATATTTTATAACCTGTTATCAAAAAAACACTATATGTAAGAAATTTTTAAGTGGAATTTATCAGGATATATGTTAAAATATATCGGTAGGCGAGGTGTCTACTTTCACTTTGGGGATGTACCGGTTTCGACAGGGAACATGCAGCTGGTGAAGCTATTCGTATGCAATGCGTTAAATGGCAAAATTAAATATAAACGCTGAAGAAAATTTAGCATACGCTGCCTAAGGCAGCTGCAGACCTATAAGCACTCACACTTATAGAATCTGTATCGACTTATGTGAGAAACCTTATATACAAAGCTTTGAGTATATAGATGTATTATGAAGCTACTCTTGATTACAGTTTGTTGTTTGACTGTTTTTTTAAGTGGGAATTTCGACAAGCAACTATAATAGTAGAAGAACAGGGAATTGTTTTTTGGACACGGGTTCAACTCTCGTCATCTCCACTTAAAAGTCTTGATTTTTCAAGGCTTTTTTTATTTGCAAATCAGCATTTTCGAACTTTTGTTTGCATTTTAATCGAACATATGTTAGGATAGATGTATAACTATACCCATATAAAGGAGATTTTATGGATCCATTAACACAAAAACAGGAAGAAATTTATAATATTATCAAGGATTCCATCTTGAAAAAGGGATATCCGCCGTCTGTTCGTGAAATCGGTGAACTTGTAGGACTTAAATCCACATCTTCAGTACATGCTCAGCTCAATACCCTTGAGAAAAAGGGTTATATCAGAAAGGACCCGTCAAAACCCAGAACCATAGAGATAACCGATGATGACTTCAACCTCACACGCAGAGAGGTGGTCAATGTTCCTATGGTGGGCACGGTAGCTGCAGGTATGCCGCTGCTTGCTACAGAGAATATTTCAGACTACTTCCCTATTCCCACAGAATTTCTGCCTAACACTGATATTTTTATGTTAAAGGTCAAAGGAGAATCTATGATAAATGTCGGTATCTATGACGGAGACCAGATAATAGTGGCTAAGCAAAACACTGCTAAAAACGGTGATATCATAGTTGCTCTTATTGATGATTCAGCCACTGTAAAGAGATTTTTCAAAGAAAGCAATTACTACAGATTGCAACCTGAGAATGATTTTATGGAACCTATTTTAGTAAAGGAGGTCACTATCCTTGGAAAAGTTATCGGTTTGTTCAGATTTATGTAAAAAACGGCTGCTACATATGTAGCAGCCGTTAAAAATATTAAGTTCAGATTATCTTGCGCCTGCTTCTTTAACCTTAGCAGCCTTACCGACTCTGTCACGAAGATAATATAATTTAGCTCTTCTAACTTTACCTTTTCTTACAACTTCTACTCTGTCAACAGATGGAGAGTGTAAAGGCCATGTCTTCTCAACACCGATACCGTTTGAGTTCTTTCTTACTGTGAAAGTCTCTCTTGCACCACCGTTTTGTCTCTTTAAAACTGTACCCTCGAAAATCTGGATTCTCTCTCTGTTACCCTCGCGGATCTTGTTGTGTACTCTTACTGTATCACCTACATTAAAGTCATCAACATTTGCCTTAAGCTGTTCTGCCTCAATACTTCTTATTAAATCGTTCATGTGAAACCTCCTATTATTTTGATGTTCTTAAAATTTCTTCCAGAGGACCATCGCCTTATTCACAACCACAATATTGTAGCATATGTGCTCTTACAAAGCAAGATATTATACAGTAATTATTTTTACAAAATTTCACATGATTATATCCTAATCTCTAAGTGTATTCTTAACGTAATCTATAGAATAAATATTTTCTTTACTCTGATTTTTGAAACCCCTATAAAAATTCATATGCCTCTATTTGCTGTAACCCCTGATACCTGTCCGTCTCCCATTTCCATTATTATCAGACTGCCGTCAGCCTTTCTTGCCAAATCAACAGTTACAAAACCACTTTCTACCTTACTTGCTACAGATTCAATCCAAAGCATACTCATCTTCAGATATATTTACTTCTTTATCCTTATTCCAATAATTATCAGCAATCAATATCTTTACCATTGAAAAACAAATATTCTGTATTCTTCTGAAATGGGCATACCGCTGTCTTTATGATTTTCCTATACATTTGAGACTTTCAAACTTTCGAAGTACAACTCCCCCTTCAAGGTTTTTCACCCTGACGGGTAATAAAAATTTTCCGATAACGCGAGTTGCATCCTCTTTGTCCTTAATATCTTTTTATAAAAACAGGCATCATACCACTCATGTTTTCTGCTTTTTACATAATCTTTTACAATGAATGCTCCTTCAAGATTTTCTGTAAGTTTTAAAACATCATCTATATTCTTTGACTCACTCCACACACTGAAAGGAGTAAAACCTTCAAAGTCTTTATACCACCCCGGGCAAAAGATGATATTTTGCATACTCCTTCGGAGAATTTATCAGCTGTATTCCTCTTTCAAGCAGCATATTATAAAAGTTTTCATACATATGCGGTGACATCATCCACCCTCTGTATATAGTAATCCCTTTAATATCTTCACCGGAAAGTGACATTTTTCCTCTTTCCAAATCTTCATAACTGAATAATGCACACGCATGATTTAAGCCCGCCGCCTGATACTCTTCAAAATAATCCTCATCCACCTTCTTTTTTTATCTAAAGGATGACTACAAAAAGATAAAATTTAAATTCAGGGGCTGTTTCTAAATTTTTCTTTACTCATAAATACTCCTTAAACAATTCATTTTATTGTCATCTTTAGTATAAACCCATAGCTGTACATTAAAAATCTCTCCATTCCTATTTAAGCACTTATTTTTGTCTCTACTATAATAATCTCCTCCATAGAGACCTTAAATACCGCCGACAGTACTATAAGATTATCTATGGTAGGCAGTGCCGTTCCGTGCTGCCATTTGTAAATAGCTTTGCGGTGTTGCAAAAACCGAAGATGTTTTGCAAATCTCTTACACTAAGTCCCGACTCTTCTCTAAGTTTTATAATATTTTTTTCCTGTAGCAACCAAATCAATGGTAGGAAATACTATCATCTCTTTTTCCTTTCCGCCTCAAGCTAAGGAAAAGAGAATTCCTCAGTTTGAAGCTTTAAAAATTGTAAATAGGTTTCATTACCTCGATGATATCCACTGAATCCTTTATAACATCTATGATATCTTCAAGTCTTTTTATATGCCATCGGAGCCTCATCCAATGTATCTTCATTTATAGAAGTAGAATAAACTCCCTTCATAGTCTCCTTATACTCATCTAAACTCAAATTATTTTTTGCGGCGGTTCTTGACATAAGTCTTCCTGCTCCGTGAGGTGCGGAACAGTTCCAATCAGGATTGCCCTTACCAACCGCCAGAACACTTCCGTCTCTCATGTTTATCGGAATCAAGACCTTTTCACCGCTATGTGCGGCAATAGCGCCTTTTCGTAAGATCATTTCACTTACATCAATATAGTTGTGTATAGTATGAAATGACTCAAGACTCTTCATTCCTGTTCTTCTTAGGATGATATCCGCCATCAACTCACGATTTCTCTTTGCAAAGTTTTGACAAATCTCCACATCTTTTAAATAATCATCCAGATATTTTCCTGAAACATAGCATAAATCATCAGGCATACTTGTTTCCGACTCATATACATGCCAATGAAGTGCTTTTAGCGCAGTCTGAATCTCACTTTTTCTACCCTGCTCCTTATAAGTTCTTATTATCTCATCTCTTTTTTCAAGATAAGTATCATACCCTCTATCTAAGTTTGCCGCCAATCTCTGATAATACTGTGCAACCTGCTTTCCGAGATTTCTTGACCCTGAATGCACTATTAAGTATTTACATCCGTCACTTGCCTCATCAATCTCTATGAAATGATTTCCGCCGCCAAGTGTGCCAAGTGAACGCTCAAGCCTTCTTGAGTCCCTCAAATATCTGAAGCAGTTTAACTTTGTTAAATCAAAGCGCTCCTGTCTGCCGTCCCATACATTCATTCCTGACGGTATATAATGAGCGGCTTCATCTACCTTCTCAAAATCTATTTCCACATTTCCAAGCTTTACCGTGTACATTCCGCATCCGATATCTACTCCGACTATATTTGGAACAACCCTTTCATGTATAGTCATTGTAGTACCTATAGTGCAGCCCTTTCCGGCATGAACATCCGGCATTATACGAATTTTTGAACCTTCTGTTATTATATAATCGCACATTCTTCTGATTTGCTCTATTGCCTCATCCTCTACAACCTTTGCATAGCATATAGCTGTATTTACTCTGCCTTTTATTTCTATTTTATCCATATCTTCTCCTTTACATCAAAAAAACCGCCTACCCATTTAGAGTAAGCGGCCTCAAAAACATTTATAATATCTGCATAAATCTACCTATGCCTATAATTATATAAACAATTTTCTCGTACTTGACCTATCTCCAATGAGTGCACTAAAACAGAGCCCTTCCTAACAGCATACTAAGGAGCGCGTAATCATAGCGTTCAATATTAAAATAGTCAAAACGATTCACTGTTCTCATGTCTTTTCCTTTCCGGGCACATGCCCAAATCACTGTTCATAGAATAACATAATAAAAGTTATTTGTCATTAAAAACCGCCACCCATAAAGAGTAAGCGGCTTTTACTTTTTATTACTTACAAAAAGAATAACATAGAAAAAAATTTCTGATGTCATTCTACTTGTAGTATACATATATAAAATGATAACATACATGAAGTCGGGTCTGTATTAACGATTTCTTACGTCTCCTTGATTTCCTCCTTCATTTTTCATTCCGTTATCCTTAGTATTATTATTTTTCTGTGGTAAGTTTTTCCTGTTCTTTTCTCGATTCATCATAAGATTTTATATTGTTTCTTTCTGTATCTTGTTCACTTATGTTATTATTTTCCGCAGTCTTATCAGCATTTGTCTCAATCTGCGTATTTGGTGTTTCCTCAACTGTTTGTAAGCTGTCTCGGTTTTTAGAAGGTTCTTTTACCGCCTTTTGATTCCTTCTCATCACTCGGTTTTTTTCGGTCTGCACTCCGGTATTTTCATCCTCAATGTTGCTGTTTTTTTGTAGGCTGTTCAATCTGTTTTTTTCACCGTTTTGTTCTTCTTTCAAAGCTGTGGTGCTTTTGCTCAACAGATTTGTGACTCTACTTTACTGTCGGAGGTATCATTTTGAGTATTTTTCCTTTCCCTGTCCTGAAGATTCCAAAAAGTTGTGACACCGTGTAATCCTTATATGTGGCAATATCTGAAGCCTGCAGCACATAATCCTTATTTTCATTATATTGATTATCTCCAACATTTTCAGATTTATTCTTAATATATTTGAATCTGTTTATACTCTCCTGTAGAAATTCCAAGGCTGCTTGCTCTTTTATGTTCTTTTAAATCTGATTCTGTAAGTACAAGATTTAATTCACCTTTTGTCAGCTCTGTACCAAACACCGACAAAAGCTTCTTTTTTTAATGCATCTGTACGTGCTGAGTTATTTGCAGAAATATCAATCAGTACATCTTCGCTTGAACCGCTCTTCAAATAGTTCTTTTGTGTCAGCAGCTGCTTTGTCTCTTTTAGAGCCTCTTTTAAGGTTGTTTTTCTTACAGATAACAGTTCATCTGCAATTTCCTGTCCGTCATTGTTTAGCCCTTTAACCGCTACCACCTTATCCTGTCTGTTTAATGTATACTCTATTGACGGATTTATATCCAATGATACATATGAGCATGCCAGTACATTATTATATGAATACGTTCCGGCTACTCCTGCAACAATCAGGAAAAGTGCCGCCGCACTTCCAACCATATTTCGCCTTAATGATCCTATCGAAACCACTTTTCCATGATTTTCAGCTTCAAAGTCAAATGAATCTCCGACCTTAAAGTTTCCCTTTTTTTACCTTTCTGATTACCCCGTCCTCACAAAGAACAGCGGCCCATTTTTTTCTTTGATTTCAATACTACTGCTTTCATAGCTCTGATTCTAATGCCTTTCTGATATAATTCATATATTCTTTTAACAGAGGATAATCTCCGTTCATAATTTCTGCCGCTGCAATAATATATTTTCTATGCCTTTCCAAAATCTTTACGGAAATACTCTTATCTGATGAGATATCCTTAACAGGTAGCGTTTTTGAGGTTTGCATTTTTTTAAATAAAGAGGAATTTTTCAAAATTATTGCAACCGCCTTTGCGCAGGCTATCTTTGTTTTCTCCGCCTTCGGTGAACACTCCGTCAAGTCATAAAAAGAAAACCCGTAGCCTGAGAGTAATTTTTGAACAGCCGCAATCTCATCCTGCATAGGGGTTGAACCGGGATTCTCCACGCCTATACCTTCAGTCTTTGAGATTTCCGCAGATCTTTGTCGTATTTCTATTTGTAGTGCACTGACTTCTTCTTCATTTTCTATCTCTCCGTCCATAGAGGCCGGTTCGACCGACAATTCTTTTTGAAATCGTGCCTGTGAGATGGAATAGTCTGTTAACCTTCTTTTAATCACCAAAAAAGCAAACCCTTTGAAGCTTCCTTTGGATTCTTCATAGGATTTCACAGCTTCACAAAGGGCAATCATAGCCACAGAGTATTCATCGTCATTTTCTGTTATAAAAACGTTTTGTTGCTCTAAAAAGCACTAAGTAAAATAAATTTCTTGTGCTTTTTTTGATAAAAATCATTCATATAATTTTTCATCTGTCTGTGCTCTTAACACATCTTCAGAAATTTGTTCAGTTCCAAATATAAACACGTAAGATCTCCCGATTGACATAAATATCAATCACATCCTGTGCAATACTATACTCAAAAATTTCGTTACAGTATCTGCACAGGTATGATATTTATATTGTATAAAATATTACTTTAAATTTATTTAGTCGTCAACGTATGAAAAAAATATTAGTTACTTAATACATCGGCGTCATCAACTGTTACACCCATAGGCAAGGTCGGCTTAGGATTTCCTTCCTTCATTGCCTCTTCGTCAGACTTTCTCGAAGTACAGGCTTTTTCATCTGAGTTGTTGTCTGCTGTATCAAAGCTCTGTCCGGACATTTCATTATCTCCTGCCTTAAAGCCCTGTCCTGCTATACTCGTTATTTGCTGTTCCTATTTCAGAGTTATCATCTGTAGAAAAATCATTTCGGTCAAAACCGTTATCATTCATCATTCCCTTATCAAAAACTCCGTCTGTTTGATTTGAAAAGTTCTGACCTGCAAAGTACTGGTTCTGTGCACCCGTTCCAAAAGTATTCCTATTTACATCTCCCTGTGATGCCAATGCTGCTATTCCTGTGGCTGTAGTAATTGCAAATGCTGTCATACCTGCTACAAAAAGTTTTCTCTTAATCATATTGTTCTCCTTTCGGGCTTTGCCCATCCAATTATATTTCTATCGGTTTTTTTGTTCTGCGTTTATCACCGATAATATAATATTCGGGTCAAAGTTCAAAAAAAGTGGGGGATATAAAAAAATATTTTTCAAATTCATATTTTTTTATTATTTACATTATCATTTATAAAACTTTACAATTATATTTACACTATTTTACTATACCTGTATTTTCTGTTATACTGCATCGGCATTGTAATAGGTATGAATTTTATTTGTACCATATCTTGAAAGGAGTATTATGATATTAGAAAAGAAAAAGAATATAGTGGCATGTATTATTTTAACTTTTTGTTACCTGTGGTATTTTACGGTATCTACTGGCTTTTATTGCATGATTAGCGATATCAATACCATATCAGGGAGATCCCTGACAGTATGTCTCCTATAGTTGTTATTCTTCTGAGTATTGTTACCTGTGGAATATACTCTGTATATTGGTTTTATAAAGCAGGTGCATTATTAGATCAAAAAGGCAATAGAATTTGGTAGAATATCTGAAAAATCGTTCCAGTTTGTATTTGTCACTTATTATAATGGGATATTTTATACCTCTTCTGATTATGGTTGTATACATACTATTACAAAACAGTATCAATGTTATTGCCGATGAACAGAATTATACCATAAATTGATAAGCCTACACTATAACATAAATATATGAAAAACAGACTGATAGAACAATAAAAAATACCATTGCAATTCTTTGCCTTGGCATTTTTTTTATATACTCTATAATTTTCATATAAGAATACCATGTGCATTTCAAAACTCTTACACATCTTGACTGCCCAAGCTGCGGTGTCAGCAGAATGTGCGTCGCACTCTCACATGGTGATATAAAATCGGCATTTTATTATAATCAGATACTTATCTTTCTGACACCGGTCATTGTACTGTATTATATCTTCTATCAGATAAGATATATAAAAACAGGGCAAAGAAAGATAAGTCCTATTGAAAATAATATAATGATTGTGCTTATAGCGATTTTGATAATATACGGCATTATAAGGAATCTGCCGTTTTATCCATACAGACTGCCATAAAAAAGTCGGGTTTCCCCGACTTTTTATATTTCACCGTCTCTAAATTTTTGTATAAGTTCATGTCCGACACTGATATGAAAAGGAAGTACGGGAACATCCTCTCTCTCAAACCATCTTGCCTCAGAGAGTTCTTCTTCCTGTATTGTAATCTTATCATCGCCGTCAAGGTCCGCAATAAAGGCAAGCATCAGAGAATCCGAAAATGACCAAGGCTGTGACTTATAACTTTGTATATTCTTCACCTTTAAGTCCCACTTCTTCCATGACTTCTCTTCTTACCGCATCTTCAAGGCTCTCTCCTACCTCGACAAAAGCCTGCTACAAGCGCATAAAACTTATATGTACCCTTTGCATTCTTTGTCAGAAGCAGTCTGTTTCCGTCTCTTATAGCCACTATAATTGCAGGAGATATCTTAGGATATTCTATATTCTTACACTTCGGGACAAATCAAACGCTCTTTCGGTATTTGACTTCTCTGTAACCGTTCCGCAGTATCCGCAGTATTTCCTGCTCTTCATCCATCTGTAGACCTGTGATGCACTGATGGCTGCAAACGCCTGATACTGTGGCGAAAACTCACGAAGTACCTGCATTCCTTCCATATAGAAGCCGCCGAACTCAGGTACCTGCATATCATCCACCAGATAAAACTCCTCATCATCCACAGCGTTTACATAATAAGACTTTTTCATATATATTCTCATCGTCTTCTTCTAAATCCTCAAATCTCGGAAGTCTTATCTCTCCTGTCAATGCGTCCTTTATAAGCATTACTTTTATTGTATTCAAAATGTAAAACAAATGATTTTTTATTTGTAGCCTTTTTATTCCTGAACTCAGGATAAAAAGACCTTAGGGTATATCTCCTGTATCATAACTTCTATCTATTTATAACTCCTGATAATGATATTTTTGCAATAATTCATATCTCATATCCCAAAGCTTCTGTGACAGGTCTACATAAGTCTCATGAGGGTATGCAAGTCTCTTTGACTCATCCCAAAGAGTATCAAGCTCCTTCTTACAAAAATCTCTTATCTCCATTACTGAAGGTGACTTATATACACATTCACCGTTTTTAAATACCGGAACCAAAAGCTCCTTAACCTCAAATGAACCTGCATTAAGCTTTGTCCTCTTCCATGTCTCCACAGGGTCAAAAAGCATAAGTGATTCATCTTCAGATAAAATCTCATCTTCCAGACATATATAATCGGCTATTATCTTACCTGTCTTCTTATTGTAAATCCTGTATATTTTCTTATTTCCCGGATTTGTAATCTTTTCCGCATTTTCAGACAACTTTATCTTCGGTATAAACTCGCCGTTCTTATCATCCTTAACAGCTGCAAGCTTATATACGCCTCCGAATGCAGGACAATCCTTGGATGTGATAAGATTTGTACCTACTCCCCATCTGTTGATTGTGGCACCCTGCAGTTTCAATGAAGATATAATATTCTCATCAAGGTCGTTTGAAGCGGATATAACAGCATCACTAAAACCAGCCTCATCAAGCATTTCCTTAGCTCTTTTTGACAGATATGCAAGGTCACCGCTGTCAAGTCTGATGCCGTAGTTTTTAAGAGGTATGCCTGCCGCTCTCATCTCTTTAAATACCGTTATCGCATTCGGTATACCTGATTTTAAGGTGTCATAAGTATCTACCAAAAGTGTGCATGCTGTAGGGAAGGTCTTTGCATATGCTCTGAATGCGGTAAGCTCATCCGGAAAACTCATTATCCAGCTGTGTGCATGTGTTCCAAGCACCGGTACATCAAACATTCTTCCGCACAGTACATTACTGGTTCCCACACAACCTGCTATCATTGCCGCTCTGGCACCGTAGATACCTGCGTCAGGTCCCTGTGCTCTTCTAAGTCCGAACTCCATCACTCCGTCACCTTCCGCAGCTAAAACAACTCTGGCAGCCTTGGTTGCTATCAGTGACTGATGATTGATAATGTTTAACAGTGCGGTCTCTATAAGCTGTGCCTGCATTATAGGTGCAATAACCTTTACAAGCGGCTCTCTCGGGAAGATAACGCTGCCCTCAGGTATAGCGTAGATATCTCCTGTGAACTTAAAGTTTCTTAAGTACTCCAAAAAATCATCTCTGAATATCTTTGTACTTCTCAGATATTCTATATCTTCATCATCAAAGTGCAGATTGTTTATGTAGTCGATGACTTGTTCAAGTCCCGCACATATTGCATATCCGTTCTTATTCGGATTTGATCTGTAAAACATATCAAAGATGACTGTTTCATTGGCGCTGTTTTCAACATAATATCCCTGCATCATTGTAAGTTCATACAAGTCTGTCAGTAGTGTCAAATTTCTTTTATCCATCATTATTCCATCCTTTTTCCGGCAACTACATAAGCCTTTTCTACCAATCTATGCTCTATTTGAAGATATTGTCAAGCATTTTTATTAAAGAGTATCAATCCGCCCTTTCTTCTGTAGCCTGTATTCCACAGTTCTTTAAGGTCAAACCACCTGTAGCTTCCATAGCTTACAACCTTGACCAAAAACTTATCTTCTTCCTCATCATATCCTGTAAGCAAAAACCAATGCCATGAAAAGTCTCTGTACTTGGGATTCTTATGCATAAGAACAAGCATCGGCACCAAAAGTCCCTTGTCTATCTGTGATTTTACTGCATTTTTCGCATCATCAAGTGAGTTGTCGCCTGAAAATTCCGACAGGCTTATAGAATGCTCATCCATATCTTCCAAAAACTCACTTACTCCGTCCACATATATCTCAAGTCTGTCAATTCCCGTTATTCTGGGTCTTAAATAAGGCTTTACACTGTTTGAAAAGTCGATGTAATCAAGGGAAGTTATCCTGTCAATATCATATGGATAGAGCTTATCCTTACCCATATACTTTCTCATATAAATAAAGCTGTCACAAGCGGTTACACAGGCACATCCGCCCTTATTCATCCAAAGATCCTTAAAATCGTTTTGATCCCATCCATATTTACCGTCAACATTAAAATAGTCTAATTCTTTTTTCATTTCCTTCACCATATATGCAAAAAGTTACAGTTTAACCACATTGTCAAACTGTAACCTGATTTTACATTTTATTTAGAATTCATCGTCTCCAAGCATATCCTCAAACTCTTCATCGTCAAGAAGCTCGTCAAAGGCATCTGCCACTATCTCATATTCTTCATCTGTCTCTATATTGGTAAGCTCAGGCTGACCGTCGGCTGTCTCTGAATATCTGTAAAGATATACCGTTCCCTCCTCGTCATCCGTCTCAGGCATTACAGCAATATACTCTCTGTCACCTGCACTGAATATATTTAATACAATGCACTCCAATACGGTGTCATCATCAAGTGTGATAGAAACAGATACACTTCCGTCATCTACAATACCGTTTTCAAATAAATCTTTCTCTTCCATAGCTCTCCTTTAATTTGCATGACTGTTCAGGAAGTTCAATACTTCCACTTTGTCCTTGCTTATTTGGCTCTTTAAAGCCTCCAAACTTTCAAACTTTATCTCAGGTCTTATATATTTATAAAGATATACCTCTATCTCTCTGCCGTAAAGTGTGGCGTCAAAGTTGTAGAGATATGTCTCAACCCTTGCAATATGGTCCTTTTTATCATCTTTTTATACTTGGATTTGAACCTACATTTGTAAGCCCTAAATAAAGTGTATCGTCATCGCCTATTCTTACTCTTGACGCATACACTCCGGATTTGGGCAGGTGCTTCTCACTTGAAGGAAAAATATTCAGTGTCGGAAAACCCAGCTTAACACCGAGCTTATTTCCCTCTTCAACAACACCGCTTATAGAATATACTCCTCCTAAAAGCTTATTGGCTTCTTCCATATCTCCCTCATCAAGCTTTGACCTGATAAGTGTGGAGCTTATATCATTTTGGAAATCATCTTTTTCCTTTGTAATTATCTTTACATCAAAGCCCCATTCCTTTGAAAGCCTGTTAAGCAGCTCTATATTACCGCTTTTTTTATAGCCGAAAGCCGCATCGTCTCCTGCCACTATCTCAGCCATGCCAAGCTTTCCTATAAGAATATCTTTTAAGAACTCCTCACCTGTGAGTCTTGCGATATCCATATTGAAGGGATACTCTATATAGTAATCAATTCCAAGTTCTTCTAATTTTTTTCTTCTTTCCACATTTGTAAAAAAATCTGTGTGGTATGTTTATTTTTTTACAATATTTGACGGCAATATCCTGAAGGAAAAATACCACAGTCTTCAGTCCTCTTTCGGTCGCCTCTTTCTTAAGCGTCCTAAACAACTTTCTGTGCCCTCTGTGTTCACCGTCAAACTTTCCGATAACAACAGCTGTTTTTTTCTGTTATATTTATGTCAGTTGTATTTATAAATGTAATCACATTATCACCTGTCTATAAAAAAACATCTTAAATGGCTTCAGTTCAGTCATCTCTCTCTATATATCGCAATAAATCTGTCCTGTGAATCATATAATCTGTATAATTCACTTAATTCAAAAATCCTTATTAAGCTTCAACTTATTGCCGTTGTGCAGATACTTGTCAAAGTCGGGAGAGGTATTTATCTTAGGCAGGAAGGAAAAAGTATTCTTCCACGCTCATTATATCATTATTTATACACTCTCTTCTTTCTTCAACCTTATTAAGGGTAAGCGCCCCTTTTATGTCAAACCTATCCACTCTCGTCCTTATAAGTGACTCCATGCAACCGCCTACTAAAAGCTTTTCTCCTATATCATGACATAGCGTCCTTATATATGTACCCTTTGATACCTTGGCTTTAAACTTAACTCTCGGCAGACTTATATCTATAATGTCAATATCGAAAATATGAACCTTTTCTCGGCTCTCTTTTGACTTCCTTGCCTTCTCTTGCCAAGTCCACAAGCTTTTTACCGCCCACTTTAAGTGCGGAATACATTGGAGGCAGCTGCATATACTCACCTAAAAATGAAAGTACTACAGACTTTACATCATCTTCTTTCAGTGATGATGTATCGGCTTTTTTTAATATCTCACCTGATATATCCTGAGTATCTGTGGACATACCCAAAAGCAACACCGCCTCATACTCTTTTGACTTGTCTGTAAGCATATCCGAAAGTACGGTGGCATTCCCAAGTAAAACGGGAAGTACACCTGTAGCATCAGGGTCCAAAGTACCTGAATGTCCTATCTTTTTTTGCTTTAATATACCTCTCATCTTTGCCACGACATCGTGAGAGGTATAACCTTTTTCTTTAAAGATATTTATTATACCGTTATAAGTATTCTTAGCCATTTAGTTCTTTCTTTATCATAGGCAATATGGTATTCTCCAAAAGTTCATCGGCCTTGCCGTAGACTGTAGCTCCTGCCGCCCTCATATGACCTCCGCCGCCAAGTGCCGTGGCAATAGCGCTGACGTTTCTGCATTTATAGAGCGAAGACTTACCTTATGTTCATCTTTGGCAGTCTCATACATAAATAATGCTATCTCCACACCGTCTATATTTCTGAGATTGTCTATGATTCCATCCATTTTCTTTTTTTATCTGAAATATACTTACTCCATGTATCATAATCCAGAACACCGTAGCAACACTTTACCGTCAAATTCCAGCTTTTGCATTTGTAAGTACCAGTCCCAAAAAGCTTTGCTTGCATTAAAAATCTTTTTTTAAAATACGTATCATCTATGATTTTTGTGAAAATCAAAACCTTTTTGAAATCAGTTCTCCGGCTATATCCATGGTTTCCTTTGTGGTAGATTGATATTTAAACACTCCGGAATCATGGACTATACCTGTATATAAGCATTTTGCAGTCTCTACACTTACTTTATCACTATCCAGCAGAGTGTACAAGAGTTCACAAGTGGAACTTCTAAAGTCCTCAACTATGTTGAACTTTGCAAAGTTTGTATTGGTGACATGGTGGTCTATGCAGATACTGTTCTTTACAGTATCAAGCATTACACCTCTGCTTCCAAGTCTCTCTCTGTCAGAGGCATCTAAAGATACCAACAGATCCGCCTGTAAAAACGGGTCTTCACTTATCAGGTCAAACCCGTTCATATATGAAAACTTCATAGACGGCTTCTCAAGGCAAACTCTTACCTGCTTACCTTCAAAATTTTCAGTTATATAATTATATAGTGCAAGTGTTGAACCTGTACAATCTCCGTCAGGGCTTACATGCCCTGTAATTGCTATGTTCTTTGCATTCTCAATAAGCTCTAATAATTTATTCATTGCCTGTCTCGTCTTTTTTTATTACTTCGTCTATCAGCTTATCCATTTTCATACCGTAAGCCAATGACTCGTCCAAAACAAACCTAAGTTCCGGTGTGTTTCTTAAGTTTAATCTTCTTGCAAGCTCTTTTCTTATAAAGCCTGAAGAGGATTTTAGTCCCAACAATGTCTTCTTTGACTGCTCGTCATCTCCAAGTACGCTGACATATATTGTAGCGTACTTCAAATCTGTGGTAACCTCCGCATCCGTAACACTGGTCATAGGTGCGACTCTCGGGTCCTTCACCTCTCCCCTGATGATTTCAGATACAGTTTTCATCACCTCCGAGTTTATCATAGTAGACTTCAAACTGTTCTTTCTCATACATTCCTTTCTTTTACTTTCTCGGAACTTCTACCATATCATATGCTTCAACCTGGTCAAATTCCTTGATATCGTTGAACTTCTCAAATACAAGACCGCATTCGTAGCCTGTAGCAACTTCCTTAACATCGTCTTTAAATCTCTTAAGTGATGCAAGATTTCCGTCAAAGATCTGCTCTCCGTCTCTTGTGATTCTTACCTTACATCCTCTTACAAACTTACCGTCAAGCACATAGCTACCTGCAATATTTACCGACACCTGAAGCCTTAAAGATCTGTCTGATCTCAGCATGTCCGATAACCTTCTCCTCATAGATAGGCTCAAGCATACCCTTCATAGCGCTCTCAATATCTTCAATTGCCTGATAGATTACTCGATAAAGTCTTAAGTCGACATTTTCTCTTTCTGCTGTAGCCTTTGCCATCTGATCAGGTTTTACATTAAATCCGATAATGATTGCGTTACTTGCAGCCGCAAGTACAACATCGCTCTCATTTATAGCACCTACACCGCCGTGAATTACCTTTACGGCAACCTCGTCATTTGAAAGTTTTGTAAGTGACTGCTTTACAGCCTCAACAGAACCTTGAACATCGGCCTTTACAACTATAGGAAGTTCCTTAACATTTCCCGCCTTAATCTGGCTGAACAGATCGTCAAGTGAAAGCTTTGCCTTGGTATCTTCGATAAGCTTATTCTTGCTCTCTGAGATAAATGTTGCGGCAAATGCCTTAGCTTCCTTATCGTTTTCTGTAGCCACAAATACTTCACCTGCATTCGGTACGCTGTCAAGTCCCAAGATCTCAACAGGTGTTGAAGGTCCTGCCGATTTTACCTTGACTCCCTTATCGTTCATCATGGCACGAACCTTACCTGAGCATGCTCCTGCCGCTATAAAATCTCCTACATGAAGAGTACCCTTTTGAACAAGGATTCTCGCTACAGGTCCTTTACCCTTATCAAGCTCGGCCTCTATTACAAGACCTCTTGCCTTTCTGTTCGGATTTGCCTTAAGCTCTTTTACTTCGGCTGTAAGTATTATCATCTCAAGAAGGTTTGAGATACCCTCTCCTGTCTTTGCAGATACAGGTACGAATATAGTTGAACCGCCCCAATCTTCAGGGATAAGCTCATACTCTGAAAGTTCCTGCTTTACCTTGTCGATATTTGCGGCAGGTCTGTCTATCTTGTTGATTGCAACTATTATCTCAACACCTGCAGCCTTTGCATGGTTGATAGCCTCTACAGTCTGAGGCATTACGCCGTCATCTGCAGCCACTACAAGCACTGCAATATCTGTAGCCTGCGCACCACGCATACGCATTGCGGTAAACGCCTCATGTCCCGGTGTATCAAGGAAAGTGATTGGCTCTCCGTTGATTTTTACCATATATGCACCGATATGCTGTGTGATACCTCCGGCCTCTCTGCTGGTAACATTTGTCTTTCTTATAGCGTCAAGAAGTGATGTTTTACCGTGATCGACATGGCCCATTACCACTACTACAGGCGGTCTAGGTACCAAAGTATCCTCCGGATCGTCCTCTTCAGCCAAAAGCTCTCCGATAACATCGACCTTTTCTTCCATAGTACAGATAACGTCATATTCAAGAGCAATCTCTTCAGCCTGCTCAAATGTAAGCTCCGTATTCAATGTAACTATCTGTCCTTTTAAGAAAAGCTTCTTTACTATTGTTGAAGGCTGAAGCTTAAGCTTTGAAGCAAACTCCTTGATAGTTATTGTCTCAGGGATAATGATCTCTTTGATATCATCCTGTACCTCTTCCACCTTTTGCTTTGTAGGCATTATGAACGGGTGCTTGCTTACCTTACCCTTTGCAGGTCCGTCCTCTGTTCTGTGCTTCTTATCGTTCTTATTGTTATTTTTGAAATTATTCTTATTGACTCTGTTGGAAGTCTTCTTTCCTAAGCCGTCAAGTACAGGAACACCGGCTGCCGAATCATTTTTCTTAAAGCCCTGCTGTTTGTTGTTTCCGAAGCTTCTGTTAGTACCGTTATCCTTGGAGAAATCTTTGTTTCTGTCGTTTGAGCTGTTAAAACTCTTATTGTCCTTGCCTGCAAAGTTTCTGTTTCTGCCCTCTCCGTCTTTAGCCCCTTTGATTTCTGTCGTTTTTGAAGTTACCCTTTTGATCCTTATCTCTGTTGAAAGGCTTCTTGTCTCTGTTCTGGTCTCTGTTTTGAGAGCGTGAATCTTTTCCTCTTGCCTTATCTCTTTCTTCTCTTTCCTTGAAGATATTTCTGATAGGTGCGGCATTTTCCTTAGCCTTTTTTGCAGCTTCCATCTCAGCATAGACATTTCTCGGCTTAACAGGCTCTTTTACCTCTTCCTTTACAGGTTCAGCCTTTTTTCCTTCTACTGCAGGAGGTATTACATTTTCAACCGGCTTTGATACAGGCGCCTTCTCTACAGTAGCACTTGTCTCCTGCTTCTTTTGCCTCTTTCTTTACATCTTTTGGCATATCACTCTTATTCTTTTCTTCACCTGCACTCTTATTTTGAGTATGCTTTGATACATCACCTTCCGAAGTTTTCTTTGCAGCCTTCTTTGCCTGTGTACCTGCCTTTGAAACCGATTTCTTTGTATTCATCTGCTGTGCGTTTTGCGGTCTGAACACGACATTTACTTTTTTCTTCGGAGCTTCGTCCTTTTTGCCCTCAGATACTTTAGTTGTCTCTTCCGCCTTGTTGTTTTCTATATTCTCTTTATTATTCACTTTTTTTATTACCATCTATATTATTAAATTTTTTTCTCTAAGCATTTTTTTCTTCATCAGCTGATATATTTGACATGGCAGCCTTATCTATGCCCTTTTTCCTTCAAATATGCTGTCAGCTCATTGTTCTTTTTTTCCTATTTCTTTTGCCAGATCGTTTTACTCTCAATTATCATTCCTCCGTGATTTTTTTAATATTGCATTTTTAAATCCGTCCTCAGTCAATGTTATTGATGATCTAAGCCCTTTGCCTAAAGCTGTTCCCCAAAGTTTCCTTTGTGGAATATATTATCATTGGAACATGATAAAATTTACACTTATCTTCAAATTTCTTTTTTTGTGTTTTCAGATGCGTCAGTCGCTATTATGACAAGTTTCGCCTTGCCCGACTTTATGCATTTTTTTCCACTGAAAAACTCTCCTGACACCACCTGACCTGCTTTCATTGCAAGTCCTATCAAACTCAATACCTTATCTCTTGCCAAGCTTTTGCCATCTCCTCACTAAGCTTTTATCAAAACATCCGTATCTACATTCATTTTAAATGCTCTGTTCAATCCTTTTGGTTTTTTTATAGCTTTTTGCAGGCATTCGGGGTCATTGCATATATATGCTCCTCTGCCGTTTGCTCTGCCTGTATCATCTACAAGCATCTCTCCCTCAGGTGTCTTTACTATTCTGATCAATTCTTTTTTAGGCTTTGACTCATTACATCCGATACATTTTCTTTGAGGTACTTTTATTCTTCAATATCGTTGCCATTTTCTGTTTCTGCCTCAGCATCCTCATTGTTATCCACATCCGTGTAATCTTCACTGTCTGCAGACATATCTTCATTTCCGTCTAATGAGTCAAATACTCCAAGCTCTCTTGCCTGACTTTCACTCTTTATATCTATCTTATATCCTGTAAGTCTGGCGGCAAGTCTGGCGTTTTGTCCTTCCTTACCTATCGCAAGTGAAAGCTGGTAGTCAGGAACTATTACGTCCGCTTCCTTTGTCTCTTCATCCGCTACAACCGCGATAACCTTTGCCGGTGAAAGCGCATTCTCGATAAGGTATGCAGGATTGTCATCCCAGTTTACTATATCCACTTTTTCGCCTCTGAGTTCATCAACCACAGCGTTTACTCTGACTCCGTCCACACCTACACAGGCTCCTACAGGGTCTATATCCGGCTCATTGCTGCATACCGCAATCTTTGTTCTTGAACCTGCTTCTCTGGCTATTGACTTTATCTCAACCACGCCGTCTCTTATCTCAGGCACTTCAGACTCAAAAAGTCTTTTTACAAACTCCGGATGTGTTCTTGATACCGATATTCTCGGACCCTTAGGATTGTCCTTTACCTCAAGTACAAATACCTTTAGTCTGTCTCCAAGCTTTAATTCTTCGCCTTTTACCTGCTCACTTTCAGCAAGTACCGCATCTATTTTACCAAGATTTATTGCTACATTCTTGCCCATAAATCTTGTAACAACTCCGCTTACTATATCTCTTTCCTTCATATAGTAGTCGTTGAAGATAACTTTTCTTTCTTCTTCTCTTATCTTTTGTAAGATAACGTTCTTTGCCACTCCTGCCGCTATTCTTCCGAATTCTTTTGAAATAACAGGGACAAGTACTATATCTCCCACGCTTAGGTTCGGATTTTTCATTCTCGCTTCCGCAAGTGATATCTTTGTAGCCTTATCCTCAAGGCTTGGCTTGTTGCCCAGACTTTCCACAACTTCCTTGCTCTGTATTATGGAGTAGTCACATGTATTCGGATTTACGCTTACCTTTACATTGTCAGCCGTTCCGAAGTTGTTCTTACATGCAGAGATCAATGAGTTCTCAATTGCCTCTAATATTGCCGCCTTACTGATATTTTTTTCTTTTTCCAAGAGATCAAGCGCCTCAAGTAATTCCTTATTCATCCTTTGTATTATCCTCCGTTAAAAATCTATTTTCAATCTGATATTTGCGATTTCTTTTTTTGTAAAGACTTCATCTTTATCTTCTGTTTCTATTGTTATATTTTCGCCGTCAAATGACTTTAATACTCCTTCGAAATCCTTCACACCTTCCCTTGGCTTATAGAGCTTAAGCTCAACTTCCTTCCCAAGTTCTCTTAGAAAATCCTTATCCTTTTTCAGGGCTCTTCCAAGTCCCGGTGAAGAAACCTCCAGAATATATCCCTCATCAATAAAATCATTCTCATCCAGCCAATCGCTAAGACGCCTTGAAATCTCGGCACAGTCTTCTATCCCTATGCCGCCTTCCATATCGCAGTATGCTCTTAGGTAGTATTCTCCGGCTTCTTTGACAAATTCGACATCCACCACCTCAAATTCAAGCTCACCACTCAGTTTTTCTAAGAACTCTTCCGTTCTTTTTACATAAGTTTCACTTTTGCTCATTTCTATCCTTTCATATGCATAAAAAAGTGGACCCACCGGCCCACTTTCCTGTCAAACATATTTTAATCACTATAGCACATTTCTTACATAAATGCAAGTGGGAAATCAATACGCATCAATATAACTTGCCAATGCATAGCCTTCGATTCCGTCATAATTGATATAATAAAATCCGTTATCGGCACCGCTGTAAACGGTCACTATCGACCCTAAAGGAATCTTTGTAATCTCTTCTCCCTTTGTACTTGGAGTCTTGCGAAGAGTTATAAATTCATTACATCTGACCACTTTACCTGTCCATGATGTACTTGTCGCCGCAGTTGTGGAAGCCACATAGTGATTATACGGGTCGACACTTAAGTATGAAGCAAGAGCATAGCCTGTACTTCCGTTATAGCTGACTTTATAAAGCCGTTTGCGGCATTCTCCATAAAACTTACCGCCGCACCTAAAGGTATCTGTCTTATCTCCTTTGCGCTTGTAGAGTCCGCTGTACGAAGTGTAATACTTTCATTACAATTCACAACATAAAGAGTAGTCAAGACCTGCGTCATAGCGGTGGCAGGCTCTGCTGCCTGAGTCTGTATCTGAGTTGTCTGCGGTATGTCCGCCTGTTCACTCACCGGCACAGTAGAGGTCTTATCTACAGTGCTTTCTTCCACTGTAGGAACGCTCTCATCCTCTGTGGATTCCTTTTCATCCCTATCTTCCTCTGTGGTTTTGTTATCACCGCCAAGTTTTATTGTTATACTTTTTGACCCGCATGCAGAAAGGGCAAATATTGCGGCAAATAAACAAAATAAATATATTATCACTCTTTTTATTTTCATAAAGTTCTCCACTACTTGTTAAAATACTGATCTATAGCATTGGCCATAGAAGTCGCAATAGCATCTTTCTTTGTTGAGAGTATCTTTGCATCTGTAGCGTTGTCGGCAAATCCTACTTCCACCAGACAGGTAGGAATAGATGAATATGAGAATATCCTAAGAACTGCGGAATGTGTTCCCTTATTCTTTAAACCTGTAGTCATAGTGATGTTACTTTCCATATTTTCGGCAAGCTTCTTTGACAACTCTATATTTGACTTTGTCAGTCCCATTATATTTGTATATCCCGGATAAGTACTGCCCGATATATAGTCACTGTCTCCCGGATAGAAACTTAGAGTACCTGAATTTTTACCGGTATTTGAGTGAATTGACACCATTATATCGGAGGTCTCACCTGCTATGGCGCTTCTGGCACCGTTTGAAATATTTTGATTAAAATCCGTTCTGCTCATAACTACACGGTATCCGTTATTTATAAGCAAATCCTTCAGTTTCAGCGCCACCTTAAGACTGAACTCAGGTTCCGTCTCTATTTTGTCATAGACATTTTTGCTGTCTCTGGCCTCCACACCGACTCCGTATGCCTTAGCTCCTACCATGGAAGTCTTCACACTCTTTAGCAGTGAGTCATCAACAGGATAATATTTTTCTCTCTTTTGATTGGCTTCAGGTGCCGAATTGTCACCATGTCCCGGGTCGACAAATACCGTATGTCCGTTGAACACCTTAGGTTCAAATACATAAGCCTTATAATCAGGTGCACTCCCGTCCGCATTTTTCCACAGATAAGGTCTGTACTTTGAATTCTCGCTCAGGTGATATACTCCGTTTCCTGCAACGACAGTTTTCTTTTCCTGTGCCTGAGTAGCGGACTGTGTAGCAGCGGCTGTTTCTGAAGTATTATATCTTGTAACAGGTTTTACCTTCCTCTTTGCGGTACCTGCGCTTACACTTATACTTGCCGCTGCCGATATGACCAATATGCCACACACTAAATGATACATCTTATTCTTTTTCATATTCCCTCCTTACTTTGTATATCCCATTTCCTTTTCATATGCGATTATCAAGTTCCTGTTTTGTATCTCAATATCACTAAGCATTGTGTCACTGAATCTGTCTGCAGGTATAGTTCCGTGATACCAGCTGCGTGAATTGAAGTAATTTTTGCAATCCCGCATCATCAAACATTCTTCCGTGTTTTTGCATAGATTTCGTTTCTTGCAAGACGGCACTGCTCGGCAGCTGAAACCTGCCAATTCACTCTTTATCAAGTACCCTTGTGCTGCTGTCAGGCAAAATAAACTCACTGTTCATCGCAACTGTACTCGGTACTGTAACGCTTTCTGTCTGTGCCACTGTAGGCATAGTGTTAGGTTCCGTCTGTTCTACAGTAGGCACAGTACTTGCTTCACTTTCGCTTTCACTCTCTTTTTCCTTGGCCCTTCTCTCCTTTTCTTTCTCTCTTTTGGACGACTTGCTCTTATCAAGTGTACTTTCCTGCTTCTCGTTATCACTTACAGATATGCTGATAACTCCGGTCTGAACAAGTGCAAATACAATCAAAAGGATTGCCAATATAATACCGAGTATTGTAATAATTGCAATCTTAATTCCTTTATTCTTTTTAGGTTTTTGACAGGAGCGTTTCCTCCGGTATTTCCGGTATTGAAACTTATACTGTTGCTTGGCTGTGAAACGGCTGCAGGCTTTACATTATCGTCATCTTTTTTAAGATTTACCTTTGCCGCCTGCTACAATCCTGCTCTGACTTCCTGTAGCTGCACTCTCATGTTGCTTTATAGGTGCACCGCAGTTTGTGCAGTACTTGAGTCCGTCTCTTACCTGCTTCCCGCATTTTGTACAAAACATGCTTATTCTCCCTTATCTATCTGAATATTCCGTAATCATCAAAGAATATTGTCCACTTGCCGTCTTCCTTTATAAGATAAAGATCGTCAATACTGTCTGATGACGACTTCTTGCTGCCCTTTACGGTAAGCTTGAGTTTATCAATCTTTATCATCTTTGTAATGCCGTTTGTATCAACATTGTAGTCGTCTGAAAGCTTATCCTTATACTTTTCAAGTTTTCTGTCGGTAATTTCCGACTTGTCCTTTATCTCATAAGTAATCTTTTTAACCTCACTGTCTATTCTGTCCTCATATCCGTCAAGCTTGTTATCAAGGAATCTGTCAATCATCTTGTCGTAATCCTTAGCTCCGTAAATATCTTGGCTTATGCTGCTTGATATGGATACAATTGTAGAATCGTCATCGTTTTTTTCATCGCCTTAACCAGCGTGTTTCAAAGTGGATTTATATCCCTGATCCGCCGCCGATTATATTTGCTATTACCGCTATAACAGCTATTACAACCACAACACATCCTACAGCAACCGCAATACCGAGCTTCTTTAGTACTTCCTCCTTCAACTGCAGCCTTTGTCTCCTTTTTCCTTTACAACATTTGAAACAGGTGTACCGCATTGTCCGCAGACAGCATCCCCTGTCTTCCATCGGTGCACCGCAATTTGCACAGAATTTTGCCATAATATTATTTCCCTCCTCGATATGTAATAGAATCTTCTTTATACAGTAAATTTTACCATAATTGATTCTTAAATACTATAAAAAAATAATTTCTTGTTAAGTATATCCTAATTATATAATCATAATTTTGACAAAATACTTTATAAACAACTGATGTCTTATAATACTGTTAATTATAAATATAAATGTTTCGTCAAACTTATTCATGATTTACACTTAATATTTTAAGATGTATAATATTAATAATAAAAGTAAGGAGTTTTTATAAAATATGAAAAAAATCATAATTGCCGCAACTTTCCTGGCTCTATCATTTTCTATGTCCGCCTGCAGTCTCACTGACAAGGGCAGTCTGAAAAAAATAACCGAAGGTAAAGAATTCAACGCCTGGGAAATGGATTTGGCCGAAAAAGCTTGAGTCATACGGGCTTGAGGACGATGAGAAAGAAAAAGCTTCAAAAGATTGATGAAGAATGTGACGATATCAAGGACAATGATTACAAAACTCAGCTTTTTGACTGCAAAAAAACTTGTAAAGCTGAACTCTCAAATAGAAGCAAGGCTTGAGGATTCGGCTAAGGACCTTGTAGAGAAATTGGGACAAAACTGATTTACCGTACGCCTCTGAAGATGATAAGAAAAAAAGCTCTCGGAGTACAGTGAAAATATTTCAGAGATGATAAAAAAGCACGACTTCAGCAATTATAAGGATATTTCAGAGAGTTTCAGTAAACTTGTGGAATATTCAAGTACAAAGCTTACCGGCCTTGATGTGAATATTGTACAGTTTGACTACACCAACTATCCTACAGTCAGAATGTATGTGGATGTAAAGGATTCATCCGGAAATGTCGTCACCAATCTCTCACCCAATATGTTCTATGTCTCACAAAAAAGTGTGGCAAACGGTGATTTCCAATCAGTAACCATTAAGGATATCTCCATGCTTGACCAAAAGGACGCGTTAAACATTGATATGGTAGCCGATACAAGTTCAAGTATGGAAGGTGAAAGACTAAGCAGTGCAAAGACTGTAATGTCGACTTTTTTAAATACCGTACAGTTCAATGTAGGTGATAAAGTAAAGCTTACGGAGTTCAACTCATATATTGATAAAAGCGGAGTTTTCACATCTGATGTAAACTCACTTAATCAAAAGATTTTTTCATATGTGGCTTCCGGTCAGACAAAACTTTACGATACACTTATCTATGCAGTACAGGATGTATCGGGAATACCGGGTGCAAAATGTGTTCTGGCTTTTACAGACGGTGAGGATGTAGGAAGCTATAACAGTGCAAGCGATGTAGTCAATGTGGTATCATCCTACAAGATACCTGTTTATATAGTAAGAATAGGTGATAATTACAGTGCAAACGACCCTGAACTTATGCAGATCACTTCAGCCTCAGGCGGTGAGTTTAAATACTTCTCCTCTTTCGGTATGGATATGGGTAATTTCTACAACAGCATATATACAGGAATGAAAGAAAGTACTATGAAATAGAATACGAAATGCCGGATCCGACCAAACTATACGGATAAAAAGAGATTTTCAATGTGTATGTAAAGGGGTGACGGTGTCGGTGGAAGTGCCGATATAGAGACAAACTCCGGGAAACGACTTTTTTTCAACACTCTTTTAGGTAATTTCTTAGAAGCTATATTGAAGATATGAATTCTCACAGTTATAATCAATTGGCTTCAAAGATAGATGATACTGTAAGTCCTACAGATGAAACCGGACTGAAGTACCAGATGTCAAAGCAGGTTACAGGCGGATTTGCCAATGTGGTAAGTGAGAGCCTGATGTCATACAGTGTAAGTTCAATCACTGTAGTGGATGAAAATACTATAAAACTTGCTGCCGACGAAGATTATGATGTTATACTTGACAGAAAGTACAGCTCCTTTACAGGAGATAAATTAAATCAGTTAAATAATATACTTTATAGAAATTCGTGGAATGTAGGCCCTGACTCACAAATAAGGATATGGGAAAGAGTAAACCAAAAACCTGAATATGTCCTCAAAAAAGGCAGTGACGGTGTTTGGAGATTTTCACAGTACTCTGTGGACCCGGGCAGCAATGCTACAATAGCAATATATGATGCAGTAACCGCATATTAAAAAAGGCACCTGTCTGACAAAAACTGTCACACAGGTGCTTTTTTATTTAGCCTTTATAAAGGATATAATTTTGTCAATTATAAACAGTGTTAAAAACAAATACTATAAACTCATAAAACTTGCCGTCTTCAATCACACTCAAATAGTAATATATCGGATCAAGCCTTGTAATAAACTTGATACCGAAAAACTCTTACATCAAATATTACAGGTGCAAAAAAATAATCAAAAAAATAAAAATAAGCGGAAAAAAATAAGCGCTTCCAATATCTCCGCTCTTTTAAAAAGTTTTTTTCTAAGTATATCCGCAATCAGTATAAACGAGACCGAAAGCAAAAAAATACAGCCTCTATCTCAATAAATATATCTGCCGCCTGACCTGTCAAAAAAATAGTGTAAGAAGCATTACAAGTGCCAATGTAGCCGCAATACCTACACTGTATACAGGTGCAATGACTCTCTTAATCTTTTTATCCGCCATAGAAAAAAGTCCGTTTTTCTCATCATTTAAAAAATAGATATCGGCAGTCAACGAACCTACAAAAAGCCATATACATATAAAACCTCTTATCGGATATGTCATATAGTCAAGGTTCTCATAAGGACTCTTTCCTTTCACACCTTCAAACTTTATAAAGTCACCGTCCACATCTATATCGAAAAAATACTTATCAAGCTCCTTTGTATCGCTTACACCGATTTTTTTCATATATTTTATATACTCGGAGTGTGCAATATAAGGATACAGTGCGGCATACAGCTTTTCTCTTGTGATACTGTTTATAGCAGAGTCTTTGCCTTGAATCACCTTTATACTATTATCTCCGATATCATCAAGTGAATCCGGAAATACCCATATAATATCAAGCTTTCCTCTTTTTAAACTCTCTTTTGCAAGTTCTTCATCACCGTAAACCTTAAAGTCAAGTACACTCTTCTCATTCTTAAGCTTATTTGCAACTGCTCTTACATCACTGTTACATGAAGAAGACGCCACAATTCCGATATCAAGCAATCCTTTCTTTTGCTTGGATACGGACATTATGCCAATTACAAGTAAAGGCAATGTAAGAAGCATTACTATAAACTCGGTCCTTTTTAGAAGTCTTTTAAAAAGAGCAATATACCATCTTTTTATTGTCAGGATATTATCTTTTATTTCGCAAAACATATACCCCTCCGATAAATAAAATACAGTATACAAGTATCACCGCAAAATAAAAAATATCCACATTATAGCCCATGCCGTCACTAAGTACCTGTATCCCGGCACCTGAAGGCAAAAAAATTGAAATTCTTTTTACAGACTCCGGGAAAAATCTTATAGGGATAGATACATCCGCCTATATATCCAAGTGAAAGCCCAAGTAAACAGCTCCGTAAGTACCGCCACCACTCTTTTTTTCTGTTATCTCATATATAAATAAATGCATTGAAGCAAACATAGCAGATAAAAAAATTATATCCTTGCAATATTCAAATAAATGCAAAGAATTATAATTCCACGATAAAATATCACCTGTCAAAGACATACCGGCTGTAAGTATAAGCACAGTTAAAATTATATACAGACTTACTACAAGCATATCCGCAGTAAGTGAAGCGGCGTATGAAAGTCCTCTTGACTTTAATACTTTTAAAAGGCTCTCATTTTTTTCAGAAAGCAACCCTCCAAGTCCAAGCCCTGTAAACATCATAAAAAGAACGCTAATACCGCAAATATAATTATCCTTATCTGAAAGTGTGCTCAGAGTATCAACACTTTTTCACATCGTATATTTTTGCCTCTGCTCATTACATTCTTTAAAAAGCAATATATTAAGTTCCGTATTTGCAAGCTCTCTGTCATATACCTGCGGATGATCAATCAGATAAACATCCGTAGCATAGATTGCTCTCTCGGAGTTTACCAAAAGTGTTGAAAAAACGGCAGCAACCTCCTTTGACAGCTCACTTACCATGCCTGCTCCCGAACTTACATATTCTATAGGTCTGTTTTCTCCGTTTTCAAGCGCCTCTATAAATTCTTTATCTATTTTTAAAAATAACCTATTATATCACCTGATTTCAGAGAGCTTTTTTTGCTGTCATCTCGTCCATATTTATAAACTTTATTGAAAAACCTTGAAGCATCCATATTGTTTAACATCTCCACTCCAAGTTTCATATATTTATTTTCAATACTTCCTACTATGCCGACTCCTATCCTGCTTTTGTGACTTACCTGCCGTTCCTATTTTTTTAAAGCAAAAAAATGCCGCAAATACCTGCTATTGTCAAAAAAATTAAATAAAAGAGCCATTAGAAGTATTCGAAACAATCTCTTTATTTGAATCAAAAGATAAGATTTAAACATCTAATCACCCTATCAAATTTTGCAAGTTTTTTTCATATTGCCGTCAAAGCTGTAATCATTAAGTACTCCGTCTTTTAAAATATAATGCCTGTCACATAAACCAAGCTCACCCTCATCATGTGTCACAAGTATGACTATACCTCCAATAGCGGTGAACTTTTTTATATACTCATGTATTACTTCCTTTGCCGCAATATCAAGCGCCGCACTCGGCTCATCCATAAGCAATATCTTTGAATGTTCCTTTACCGCACAGGCTATTGAAAGTCTCTTTTTCATACCCTCACTTAAAGTTGATACCCTTTTGTTTATAAATTTTGTAATGCCGAGGTCTCTTATTATTCCCTCTTTTGCACTGATATCCAAATATTTCCTGTCATGCCAAAGCAAAAGATTATCCTTTGCCGAAAGCTCCTCTATAAGAGGATTGCACTGCGGTATTATCCCTACAAGGAATCTTCTCCTTTTGTCATCCTTTAAAAGATCATACCCCTCACAGATAAACTCACCCTCATCCGCGTCCGTTATTCCTGCCAATATAGAGAGAATGGTAGTCTTTCCGCTACCATTCCCTCCTAAAATCCCTATACAACTGCCAAACTCTATACTAAGAGATACTCCTCTTAGAATATCTCTTTTTCCGTATCTTTTTTTCAGTCCTACTATATCTATACTAGTTGATTTCATCTTCCAACTCATCCACATATTCGCTTGGGACTCCGGCTTTCCTTAACCTGTCTGTGAATTTGTCCTTGTCAAAATTCTCTCCGTACTCCTGCAAATCCGTATCGTTGGTAGAGTCAAGCTTCTTTCCGTCAAGCTCATTCGGCTTTTTGAATTTGCCTGTTGCATCGTCTACGGCCACTCTTACAAGAGTGTCGTCATCTTTCATAATATTTAGAAATAACCGAACTCTTCTTTTTATCCTCTTGTACCTTTTATACCTAAACTGTAGTCGGCTATATCTCTGTCAGTCACAGACGCCAAATCTAAGTCCATATCCATATATCCGTTTTTTAACTTTTTCAAATCTATTCTGTTGACACCGATACTGACAGTTTGTCCTGAAGCTGTAATATCAAAATCTCCGATTAAAGCCGAGTTCTTTCATCTTACCTCTACCTGTAATATTTAACTTTATCATATCCGTCACCTATATTGATTTCAACACCAAGCTTTTGAGTCACTTACAGGAGTCTTATATTCAACTACAGTCTGATTGTCTGCAACCAGTTCTTTTGCTACAACTTTCTTACCTGAAACCCATATACTGAATTCAAGGTCGTTAAACTGCTCACTGTCTGCATATTCACGCTCAAGCTCTGCAAGACTTTTTGAATTCATCATAAGCCTCCTTACCGGATATTTTTGTTATCTGAGAATTTTTCCGTATGCGTCACCGCACTTTATAACAGTCTCTTTAAGTTCGTCGTCGTCAAGCGCTTTATCAAGAATATCCTTTTTTTGATTTCTTTTATTTTATCTCCCGATATATATGCTGTAAGCTTTGTAGCCTTTACTCTCACACCCTGTGCTTCCACACTGTCCGAGGTCTTTTCCACATCATCTATATTTTCAAGAAAAACCTTTGTATACTTGTCTGCAATCTTTTTAAGTTTTGCCGAATCCGGAACAGCCTCTGCAAACATAGCGTTTATACCCAATGTCTCAAAAGCGTTGAATCTTCCCATATACCCTATTCCCGACAGTTCATCCGTATTAAATGTAAGCACATCATCTGAGAATTCCGGCAATTTCACCTGCATACTTTTATCATTCATATATGCATCTACCTTAAAAAGGTCCTTTTTATTCAATTTTGTATTAAACTCGATATCCATATCATCAAGAGTAACATTACCGTTATATTCTAATTGTAAACTGTCAAACCAATCTATATCACTGTAAATTCCAAGCTCTGATGATAAAAAAATCCTTTGCCCTTGTTTGACAGTTCCAAAACTTGCAATACCTTTTTGTATTGTATCCGTCTCCGTATGCTTTATATCTTTCCTTCACTCTGTCTATTGACTTTCCGATATAGCCTATCACGGAATCGGACTCTTTTTGTATTGCAGCCTTAAACTGATCTTTTAGGTGAAGTAAATACGCTCTTTGCAACACCTACTCCCGCATATACAGCTCCTACAACTACAACCGCTGCCAAAAACACCTGCTATCAAAGCTACAGGTTTCTTTTTTTCTTCTTTGGGCCTTCATCATATCCTTCAAAAGCACTTGCATCTGCCGACTTGTAATCAGGGTTCTTTTTCTCCGCAATTTGCACAGAACATCTCATCCGGTTCTAACGGTGCATTACATTTTTTTGCAATTCATAAAATATCCTCCCGAAATCTACATAAATAGTAAAAATACTAGCACATTTATTTTACTATATTTTGTAACTTTTTTTCATTATAAATTAGCATTCTTAAAAAAATATTTTTAAAAATTTTAATAAAAAAGAACCTTCAGTCATCAACTAAAGGTTCCCTTTATATTAGAATCCGAATCCTTCCGCTATAGCCTTTAGCGTCGGCATTAGCCCATTTGTTTATCAAATCCGACTGCATAGCCTTCTTTCTGACCTCAGGCACAGAGTGAAAACCGTGTTCCACTATCATTCCGAAAACTCCTGCCGCATTGGCTCCTCTGAGTACACCGTAGTAGTCTCCGTTTTCACCAAGTCTGTAATACACACTGCCGTTTGTAGTAATGCTGTCATTTTTTTCGCTACAGTCCACTCGCCGATTGAGCCTTTCTTTACAGAGTCAAAATTTTTGCTCTTTGAAAGCCCCTCGTCAAAGCTTACCTTTGTAAGATTCTCACCAAGCTTGTTTGCCATATTTATGCACATATCATTCTCTTTTGCCAAAGAGTTTAATATGATAATCGGCTTGTTTATAGCAAGAGGCTGACTGTCTGTAGGATAACCGTTGGCGTGAGGATTGTTTGAGTTGGTATGCAATGAAATAAATATATCCGCTCCGTTTCTCTTTGCAAAATCTCCGCGCAGTGAAATATGTCCGCCGTCCAGATTCTTATCGCTGAATCCGTCAATTGTAATACTTTCGGTAGTCCTTGTCATCACACAGCTGATACCGTAATCTTTCTTTAAGGTATCTCTGAGTGAAAGTCCAAGCTTAAGAACAGCCATAGCTTCTGAATAACCGTAGCCCTCATTACCTTCTACGGCATTCTTTGTCTGAAAATGTCCCGGATCAAGGCAAACCAGCACATTGCTTGCATATATAGCCTTAGCCCTTTAATACCTTGCCGGTCTTTAGATAAGCGTCCACTCTGTACTCATATCTGACATAACCTGTGGTACTTAACTTATCGGTATAGGTAATATTTCCCCTGTCTTTGGACACATCCTTTGAAGCTATTTTCTTTATCTCGACAAAATTTTTTGAAGTCTTATCTTTTCTAAGAATAACATATCTGTTTACTTCATTTATGCCGCTGCTTGAAAAAGATAAACTTATCTCATTCTTTGATTTTCTTTCAAAATCCATATTGTCGATTGCGGACTGTACATTTGCCTGTGCGCCGTACACACTGTTTGTCAGTATAAAAATTGCAAATACAAAGACAGTCGCAGCAAGTACAATTATATTCTTCGATAAAGTCTTCATAGATTAGAACATAGGTACAACAGCACCGTTATACTTGGTTTCTATAAACTTCTTTACAGTATCGCTCTCAAGTGCCTTAATAAGTGCAAGTGTCGCATCCGACTTCTGATCTCCGTCTCTTACAGCAATGATATTTGCATATGTTGTAGCCGCAATTGACTTTGCATCCTCGATTGCAAGCGCATCGCTTACCTTAAGTCCTGCCTGTATTGCATAGTTACCGTTTACAACCGCGATATCCACATCACTGAGTGTTCTTGCCACCTGTGCCGCCTCAATCTCTTCTATATCAAGGTTCTTAGGATTCTCTACAATATCCTGCTTTGTAGCATTGATTCCTACACCCTCTTTCAACTTAAGAAGTCCGTTTGCTTCAAGTAAAAGAAGTGCTCTTGCCTCGTTTGTTGCATCATTAGGTACTGAAACCTTGGCTCCGTCCTTAATTGCATCAAGTGATTTTGTCTTTCCCGCATAGATACCGAAAGGCTCATAGTGGATTGCACCTGCAGAATCCAATTTTGTGCCGTGCTCTTTGTTAAAGTTCTCAAGGTACGGATAATGCTGGAAGTAGTTTGCGTCAAGCTCACCTGATTCAAGTGCCACATTCGGCTGAATATAGTCATTGTACTCAACAATCTTAAGGTCATATCCCTCTTCTTTTAAAACCGGCTTTGCGGCTTCAAGTATCTCTGCATGTGGTGCAGGAGATGCTCCTACAGTTATTGTCTTTAACTCTCCTGTTGCAGCTGCGCTCTCACTTGATGATTCGCTTACAGACTCACTTGCGCTCTCACTTGAAGTTGTTGTATCTGCCGCCTTCTTTGTGCATCCTGCCAAAGCAAGCAGTGATGCCAAACCTAATGCCAATAAAATTCTTTTCTTCATATATATTCTCCTCCGTTGTTTTCTTATATACAATGTATAGACTAAAAACATTCTTCTGTCAATCCTTTATACTTAGTATGTTTATAGTCTTTTCTTATAACCTGTTATCTTACTCTCTTGTCAGAGTGCTTAGAACTTCTCATAAATATTTCCTGTATTATCTGTACAAGGATGACCAAAATAGCTACAGTGATAAACATAATATCTGTCTGATATCTGTAATAACCGTAGTTGATGGCAATAGTACCGAGTCCTCCGCCGCCTGTAAATCCCGCCATTGCCGAATAACCCAAAATAGTGGTCACGGATATAGCCGCACCTACCAAAAGTGAAGGTTTTGATTCAGGCAAAAGTACCTTAAATATGATTTGCATATTGCTTGCACCCATAGACTTTGCAGCCTCAATTACTCCGGCATCCACTTCTTTTAAAGAAGACTCCACCATTCTGGCAATATATGGCGCGGCGGCTATAACAAGAGGCGGTATAACCGCAACAGGACCTATGGAAGTACCTACCATCAGTCTTGTAAGCGGTATAACCATAATAAGTAAAATCATAAAAGGTACAGACCTTATCAAGTTTATAACGGAACCCAGTACTCCGTTTAATACAGGCATAGGCTTGATACCGTTTGTATCGCTCACTACCAATAAAACTCCCAAAGGAATACCTATCACATATGAAAAGAATGAAGAGGCTGCAGTCATCAATAAAGTCTCATACAAGCCTGTCAAAATCATTGAAACCATACTAATCCTCCTTTCTCTTTTCAAGACTTATTTTTTCATTACTATTATCTGAAAAATCAAGCTCATGATAGCTCATTTTTATACTGTCAAGGTATCTCTTTGCCTTTTGAGCTTCTTCTTCACCCGATATCTGAATAATCATATGTCCAAATGCACTTCCGCCTATATCCTTAGTCTGTGCATACAGTATATTTACAGGAATATCACAGGAGAGAATCATATTTGAAAGTACAGGCTCAAACGAGCTTCTGCCGTCAAACTCAATCCTTAACTTAACACCTGAAACGATTTCTTTTCTTTCCATAACATCGCCAAGTATCAGCTTCTTTCCTATTTCAGACTGCGGGTCGGCAAATATATCTTCGACCTTGCCCACCTCTGCAATCTTACTGTTTTCAATTATTGCCACTCTGTCACAGATACTTTCAATAACCTTCATCTCATGAGTAATCACTATTACCGTAATACCCATCTTTTTATTGATATCCTTTATAAGGTCAAGAATCTGCCCTGTGGTATTCGGGTCAAGTGCGGATGTGGCCTCATCACATAATAATAGCTTTCGGATTTGGTGGCAACCGCCCTTGCAATCGCCACTCTCTGCTTTTGTCCGCCTGAAAGCTGTGCAGGATATGCCTTTTCTCTGTCCGAAAGACCTACAAGGTTTAAAAGCTCCTTTGCCCTCTGCCTTGCCTTAGGCTTAGGTACTCCGCTTATTTCAAGCGGAAAGCATACATTATCAAGGATATTTCTTTGTGAAAGCAGGTTGAACTGTTGGAATATCATACCCATATCTCTTCTGACTCTTCTTATCTGAAGTTCACTCATACCCTTTTAATCCTTTACCTTCAAAGAAAACATCTCCTTCAGTAGGTATCTCAAGATAATTGATACATCTTACAAGTGTTGACTTTCCCGCACCCGAAAGCCCTATTATTCCGAATATCTCACCTCTGTTTATATCCAGATTGATATTGTCAAGGGCCTTGACATCGCCGTTTTTGGTATGAAATACCTTGCCCATGCCCTTTAAACTTACAATAGAATCCATACTCCCCCTTACTCACACAGTTCTACTATAGACTGTGCAAATATCTTCGCTGCGGCTACCAGCTCATCAATCACTACGAACTCATCCGCACCGTGCATCTTTGTATCCGTTCCCGGGAAAACCGCACCGAAATGCAACACCGTTTTCTATATCATGCACATAGGTTCCTCCGCCCATGGCGATACACTCTCCCTTAAGTCCTGTGTAGTCCTCATATATTGAAAGCAATGTCTTTATAAACGGTGAATTTGCATCCACCTCATGTGGCAATTTTACAGTATCATTCAAAAGTTCCACATCAATACCCTTAAACTTCTTCTTTACAGTTTCAAGTATCTTATCTCCGTCACCGCTTACAGGTATTCTGCAGTCAAAGAATCCGTGCAATCTGTTGTCCTTTAAATCAAGCATTGAAAATGCCAGTGTAAGTTCACCGCTTTTTTCATCTTTTACGGCAATACCCAGTGCCTCACCGCTTGTATCTCCATGCGGCATCAGCTTGTAAAGCTTCTTTAGAGTTTCTATTTTATTTGAAAGGTGAAAAACTTTAAGTCTTGAAAGCAGCTCAAGCAGCCCTGTTATAGCATTGTTACCCATTTGCGGAGTTGAAGCATGAGCGTTTTGCGCCCATTGCGGTTATTTCAAATACAGGCTCAAGGTCATAGCAAACTTTTATACCTGTCTCCTTTGTTACCTTCTTTTGCCTCTTTTTTTCCACCCTCATCAATACTGAAAGCCTTCTATTACAGCCTTTGCCTTAGGCGGAACCACATTTACCTTTGTTCCGGCGTCAATACTTACAAGTCTCTTATCTCCGGCGTCCTCCACTACAGCCAAAAATTCTCCCTGAAGCTGTCCCTTTTCTATATTTACTACAGGGAACTCTCCGTCAGGTGAGAATGTCATAGGAGCCTGCTTTTTCCTTTGTATAGTAATACTTTGATGCAGGCACTGCCGCATTCCTCATCTGTTCCCAGTACAAGTCTGGCATTCTTCTTTACAGGAATACCCAGTTCCTTAACCGCACGAAGTGCATAAAGCGCGGCAACGGCAGGTCCCTTGTCATCAGATGTTCCTCTGCCGTAAATTCTGCCGTCTACAACCTTAGGTTCAAAAGGATTTGTTACACTCCATCCCTCGCCTGCCGGCACGACATCCAGATGTGCAAGTATATCAAGACCTTTTGCCTTTTTGTTTAAGTCTATGGCACCGGCATAGTTGTCATAATTTGTAATATCAAAAGCCGTACTTATCCGCCATATCAAGTGCCAAAACAAGTGCTTTTCTCGGGCCGTCACCGAAAGGAGCGCCCTCCACATACTCGCTTCTCTCACTGTTTATCGCGCAGAGTCTTTTTATATCCTCCACCATCTCATCTTTGTATGCTCATCTATATACTTTTCTATCTCTTCTCTGTATTTTCTCATAATTTTCCTTTCTAGTTCTTTCCGAACTCGCTAAGTACAAGTCCCTCATTTCTTTCCTCCACCATTCTTATACTCCACGGATGTGTGAATATAAGCAGAGGACGATCTTTAAGGTCTTTGATTTTTTTCATATCACTTGTACCCTGAATCTTATCAATATCCACAGTAGACGACTCGTCAATCCACCTGATATGCTCATAAGGCAGCTTGTCAAGTTTCACATCTACATTGTATTCATTCTTAAGTCTGTAGGTCAATACCTCAAACTGCAGTACACCTACGACTCCCACTATGATCTCTTCCATTCCGGTGTTGTACTCCTGGAATATCTGGATTGCACCCTCCTGTGCTATCTGATACACACCTTTTAAGAATTGTTTTCTCTTCATAGTGTCCACCTGACGCACTCTGGCAAAATGCTCAGGTGCGAATGTAGGAATTCCCTCAAACTCCACATTATTTGCAGTGGTCAAAGTATCTCCTATACCGAATATACCCGGGTCAAATACTCCTATAATATCTCCTGCATATGCCTTTTCCACTATCTTTCTCTCATCCGCCATCATCTGTGTGGACTGGTTTAAGCGAATTTTTTTGTTTCCCTGTACATGGATAACCTCCATGCCTGCATCATACTCACCTGAACATATTCTCATAAAGGCGATTCTGTCTCTATGTGCCTTGTTCATATTTGCCTGTATTTTGAATACAAATGCGGAGAAAAACTCATCCTTCATAGGGTCCACATAACCTTCATGTGTCTTTCTTTAGAGGTGACGATGTCATCTTAAGGAAATGCTCAAGGAAGGTCTGTACTCCGAAGTTTGTAAGCGCCGAGCCGAAAAATACCGGGCTTAACTCACCCACGGACACCTTTTCCATATCCAGATCGTCACTGGCACCGTCCAAAAGCTCTATATCATTTCTCAATATATCCGCATAGTCAAACCCGATGTAGTCATCAAGCTTTACTGTCATCAAGTTCAATAAGCTGTGTATCCACTTCCTTCATACCTGCATTGGCTGCTGTGAACTTATTTATCTGCTTTGTCTGCCTGTCATATACACCTTTAAAGTTCTTTCCCGAACCTATAGGCCAGTTTACAGGGCATGTTCTGATTCCCAGTACACTCTCAATATCGTCCAAAAAGTTCAAAACGGATCTCTTGCCTCTCTGTCAAGCTTTATTTATAAATGTGAATATAGGTATCTTTCTCATAACACAGACTTTAAAAAGCTTTATTGTCTGTGCCTCAACACCCTTACTCGCATCTATTACCATGACTGCCGAATCCGCCGCCATCAAAGTTCTGTAGGTATCCTCCGAGAAATCCTGATGTCCCGGTGTATCAAGTATGTTTATACAAAAATCCTTCATAATTAAACTGCATAACTGAAGATGTTACAGAGATACCTCTCCTTTTCTATCTCCATCCAGTCACTTACAGCATACTTGGCGGTCTTTTTTTCCCTTTTACACTTCCTGCAAGGTTTATTGCTCCCTCCGTAGAGCAAAAAAACTTCTGTAAGTGTTGTCTTACCTGCATCAGGGTGTGATATTATGGCAAATGTCCTTCTCTTACTTATCTCTTCAAAATTCACTTAAAAATTCCTCACTATCTCATCAAATATCTTTTTTGCCACCTCAAGTTTGGACAGCTTATCAAGTATTATCTCTTTATCCTTTGTATATATGGTGACCACATTTGTATCGGTTCCGAAGCCTGCGCCTTCAACCTTTACATTGTTTGCAACTATCATATCAACATTTTTGCTTTTCAGTTTCTTTTTGGAGTTCTCTTCCATATTTTCGGTTTCCATAGAAAATCCGCATAAAAACTGCTTTTGGGAATTCTCCTTCTTCCTCTCTCCAAGTTCCTTTAAAATATCCTTGGTTCTTGAAAGTTCTATAGACAATTCATTGTCTTTTTTCTTTATTTTCTCATTGCTGTATTTTGCAGGTGTATAATCAGCCACTGCGGCAGCCTTTATTATGATATCCTGTGAATCCGATATCTTCATTATCTCATCATACATATCCTCTGCGGACTTTATATCGACTCTGTTTATAAAATCAGGCACAAACTCATCTGACGGTCCGATCACCAAAGTTACCTTGGCACCTCTGTATGCCGCCATCTTTGCAATCTCGACCCCCATCTTTCCTGTGGAGTTGTTTGAAATATATCTTACAGGGTCAATAGCCTCTCTTGTAGGCCCGGCACTGACACAGACCTTCTTTCCTGCCAAATCCTTTTCACTATATAATGCCTTCTTAATGTATTCCAAAAGCACCTCCGGCTCAGGCATCTTTCCGGCTCCGCTATCTCCACATGCCAGATGTCCGCTTGCAGGCAAAATAACTTCCATGCCGTAAGTTCTAAGTTTCATCATATTGTGCTTTACTATCTTATTTTCATACATTGCAGTATTCATTGCAGGTGAAACGACTATAGGACATCTCATTGCAAGTGCCGTAGTTGTGAGCATATCATCTGCAATACCGTTTGCAAGCTTGCCTATCACATCGGCACTTGCAGGTGCAATAAGGAAAACATCCGCCCACTTTCCAAGCTCTATATGATCCACTTTAAATTCAAAATTTCTGTCAAATGTATCTGTATATACTTTATTTGCAGTCAATGTTTCAAATGTCATAGGCGTGATAAATTGTGTGGCATTTTCAGTCATAATCACCTTTACATTTGCCTTCTGCTTTTTTAACATACTTGCAAGAGTTGCAATCTTATACGCCGCAATTCCTCCTGTAACCCCAAGCAATATATTTTTATTTTCCAGCATAAAGCCTCCAAAATCCTTATTAAATATCATACTTATCGATTATACGCTATTTTATTATTGCAAGCAAGAAGAGAGATTAGTATACTTTAGTATACAGCTTTTATTTTAATATTAAGAAGGACAATTTTATGATTTTAGCAATCGATATGGGTAACTCAAATATTGTAGTAGGTGGAATCGACAATAAGCAAATATATTTCCTTGAAAGAATTACCACTCATACTACCAGAACGGAGCTTGAATACTGTATGTATATCAAAGGCATACTTGATATACATGGTGTAAAGGCAAATGACATAGAAGGCGCCATCCTCTCAAGTGTGGTACCTCCGCTCAATATAACCATAAGAAATGCCGTAAAGAAAATACTCGGTATTGAATGTATGCTTGTAGAGTCAGGCATGAAAACAGGTATTAACATACTTATGGACAATCCGAAATCTGTCGGATCGGATATGATAGTCGATGCCGTTGCCGCTATGGAAGAATACCCTCTGCCTCTTGCCATCATTGATATGGGTACTGCAACCACTATCTCTGTAGTTGATATACATGGCAATTATATAGGAGGTATCATACATCCCGGACTTCGCATATCACTTGATACACTCAGCTCAAAGACCGCTCAGCTTCCACAGGTAAACCTTGATATGCCTAAGAAGGTTATAGCCAAAAATACCGTTGACAGTATGAGAAGCGGTATTTTATTCGGACACGCCGGTATGATGGACGGAATAATATCACGTATGGAAGAAGAACTTGGGACAAAAGCTGAATGTGGTTGCCACAGGCGGACTTGCACCTTTTGTCACACCTCTTTGTAAACATGATATTATAGTGGACGACAACCTGCTTCTCAAAGGGCTTTTAAAACTGTATATGAAAGAAATCAATAAAAAAATTGCCACCGGCTAAGTCGGTGGCAGTTTTTTTATTTCACTTTTTATTTCTTTATTTCTTTCTTTTTAAAAAATCAGGTACATTTATTTTGGCGTCTCCATGCGGTCTGACAGCTCTGATACCTGACTGCTGACCGTAGGTATAGCCTCCTGTATAAGGATTTTGATTGTTTATAGGCTGATTATTCATACCCTGATTGTTCATAGGTTGATTATTCATTCCCTGATTATTTATAGGCTGATTGTTCATAGGCTGAGACACATTCTCTCCCTGATATGAGCCGTAGTTTCCGGTATAGCCGCCATAGCTTGTATCTGAATAATTTCCCTCACCGAAGCTTTGTATATTGCTTGGCGGATAGTCGCTCTTTGGCTGCTCCACCTTAGGCTGTGGCTGTAGGGAAGCCGTATTCAATTTCTGTGAATAAGGCTCATTCCTCTTTGGAATACTGTTTTGATGCTTTAACATCCTTCTGATAAGTTCTCCGGCCGGAGTATCATTAAGCGCTGCAGTAACACCTGTAGCGATAACTGTAATCTTTACACTGTCAGGCTCGGTATCATTACATGAAGCACCGAAGATAATATTTGCCTCTTCACTTACAAGCTCACGCACATAGTCTGTTGCTTCATACGCCTCAATAAGACTGATATCACCCGATACTGAAATAAGCACATGAGTGGCATTGTCGATACTTGTCTCAAGAAGCGGTGATGAAACTGCCGCCTTAACAGCATCAAGTGCCTTGTTGTCACCTGTTCCGTAACCGATACCGATATGTGCAAGGCCTTTTCCTGTCATTACAGTCTGAACATCCGCAAAATCAAGGTTGATAATAGCTGTCTCACTGATAAGATCTGTTATACCCTGAACACTTTGCTGCAACACTTCATCGGCCTTTTTCAGAGCGTCAGGCATAGTAGTCTTTCTGTCCACTATCTGAAGCAACTTCTCATTCGGTATTACAATCAGAGTATCCACATACTGCTTCAGATTCTCTATACCTGCAAGTGCATTCTTCATTCTCTGTCTACCCTCAAACGGGAAAGGCTTTGTCACTACTCCTACTGTAAGTATACCAAGGTCCTTTGAAGCTCTTGCGATAACAGGTGATGCACCTGTTCCGGTACCGCCACCCATACCGCAGGTAACAAATACCATATCTGCATTCTTAAGCTTATTTGTGATATCTTCTATATTCTCTTCCGCTGCTTTTTCACCTACTTCAGGCTTGGCACCTGCACCAAGTCCCTTTGTAAGCTTCTCTCCTATCTGGATAATAGTTCCAGCTTTACAGTTTACAAGGGCCTGCTTATCGGTATTGACACCGATGAAGTCTACACCCTCCACATTTTCATCAATCATTCTGTTTACGGCATTATTTCCCGCACCTCCGACACCTACCACGATGATCTTCGCTGCATTCTCATTTACCGGCTTATTTATTTCTAACACAGATATTATTCCTCCTGTACACCTACACTTAAGCAAACTCTCATCTAATAATAAAGGTTTTTTTGATATAAATATCAACTTATTTTTTTCTTTAAAGTGCAATGTAATATTTTATCTTTTTTTGAATGTATATGTAGTATTATCCTTTATAGGATTGTAATTATCCAGATAAAGTGTACCTGATAAATCCTTTTATCTTCTCCCATATATCTCTAAGTTCACCAACTTTTCCGTTAAGTTCACTTGAATCCCCTAAATAAACTTCAATATTACCGATATAAAGTGTAATATTGTTGTCCGATGAGATGGTTATCCTGTCGACATTTATTCCATATCCCACCAAAGGACCTGTGTGATGTCAAGCATCTCTTTAAAGACATTCTCATTTGATATAGGAAGTTTCTCGTACAGTACAATCCTGCCGAAATCAAGTCCGTCTATAACAGGTATTCCTTCCAAAAAGAGTGTTTGAACTTTCCACCACAATACCGTCCTTATCAAAGTACATATATGAACTCATATACTTTACACAGCCTACCACACTCTTTTCATATACAATGATGTCCGCACTGTGCAAACCCTGTTACATATATATCAATACCCTGTATAAAAAGGTATATTGTAATCTTTTTAAACTTGCTTCTGAAAAACATTATAAAGCGTTACTTTTGAAAAACTCGTTCGGGAAAGACCATTCTTTTTCATCTCTTCATCGCTGTATCTGGTATTTCCTCCAAAAATTGAACTTATCTATCTTTACCGAATAGATACCCAAAAAAATATAAAGGCAATAACGACCAAAACAATATATATTCTTTTCATATCATTATTCCATCTTTATAGTTCTTGCCACACTGTAAACCAAACCGATTTCAGCCAACAACACAACTATGGAACTGCCTCCATAGCTTATAAAAGGAAGCGATACTCCGGTATTGGGCATCACTCCGGTAACTACCGCTATATTAAGTATTACCTGTAGAGACAAATGTATTACCACACCTATAACTATATAGCGTCCTTCCAAATCTTTTACGGAAAAAGCTATAATCAGCATTCTTCTTATAATAAAGGCAAATACCGCCAGTATCATAAGCACACCTATAAGCCCGAACTCTTCCACTATTATTGAAAATATCATATCGTTTTGTGCCTCAGGTATAAAGAATTTTTGCATTCCCTGACCTAAACCTTTTCCGAATACTCCTCCCGAACCTACAGCATAGAGTCCCTGCACTACCTGATATCCTCCGTCTCTGCTGAACTTTTCAGGCTCGGCCCATACAAGCAGTCTCATGAGACGATAGTTTCTGAATCCCCATGAATATAAAAGCTTTACAAGAGGTTTCGCACTTGCCAAAATAGCGGCAAAAGCCAAAGTACCTGCTGTGAACAATCTTTTATTTGAAGTACCGATAAAGCTCATACCCAGAGCTATTAAAAAAATAATTATTGATGTACTCAAGTTTGCCACAAGTACCAGTACTACCGGAATAATAACCCATAAAAACAGCCACCACAATCTATGTTCAGTAACTTTTCTGTCACTTGAATACAGCTCATCTTTATATTTTACCAAATAATAAGTAATAAATAAAAATCAGTGTAACCTTAACAAACTCGAAGGCTGAAATCTTACCGGGCCTACAACAATCCACCTCTTGGAACCGTTAACACTCTTTCCGATAGCAAGCACTACCGCAGACAAAAAAATACTTCCGCCATACCAAATATACGCCCTTTTTACCCACTTTTTATATGGAATAAACATCATTACTACAAATATAACGAAACCGAACAGAGTATATTTGATCTGATTTTTTACAAAGTATGCGGAGTCTTTAAACTTTATTCCGGCAGTATATGAACTTGCCGAATAAATCATTATTACTCCGAAAACAAGTAAAAAAATGACCATAAACAGCATAGTGTAGTCACAGTAAATTCTGCCTGTTTTTTTCTTCTCTTCTTTAGGCTTTGGCTTATTCTTTTCTTCTTTAGGCTTTGTAGGCTTAGGTCTTTCAACCTTAATCCCCTTTTTTTTGGCCTTATTTATAAGTTCCTTTTTTTCCTGTTCGGTCTTTTGGGGCTTTTTGGTTTTTATATCATCAGCCATATTATCCTAAATCCCTGACACAGTCCTTAAATATATGTCCGCGTTCCTCATAGTTTTTGAACATTCCCCAGCTGGCACAAGCCGGTGAAAGAAGGACATACTCTCCCGCTTTTGCTTCACTTGCACACAAACTTACCGCTTCCTGCATGCTCTCAACCTTTTCTATATTTGTAAATCCGTGCTTTTTTGCACAATCCGCAATCTTATCGGCAGTGGCTCCCATCAGTACAAGTTTCTTTACCTTGGTACCGAAACTCTCTATCCACTCGTCATACTCGGAGCCCTTATCATATCCGCCTCCTATAATATATGTGGTGGCAGGCATCGCAAGCACCGCCTGTATTGCGGCGTCCGGATTGGTACCCTTGGAGTCGTTATAATATTTTACTCCTTTTACTTCCTTTACAAACTCTATTCTGTGCTCAACCGCCTTAAAATTATAACAGGTGTTTACAATGATATCCATAGGCACACCGTAAGCGAAAGAAATAGCCATAGCGGCCATAACATTTTCATGATTATGTCTGCCCAGTATATTCAATTTACCTGTATCAAGAAGCTTGGTAACTACTCCTCCCTTGTTTTGTACAACAAATCCGTCCTCAAGATAAAACCCTTCACTAAGTTTTTCTCTACTTGAGAAGAATATAACCTTTGCTTTTGCTCTATTTGCAAACTCTCTAAGTGCCGCATCCTCGTAGTTGAGTATACAAAAATCATTCTTATCCTGATTTTTTTCTATATCCTCTTTTACCTTTATGTAGTTCTCCATAGTATGGTGTCTGTTCAAGTGGTCCGGAGTTATATTAAGTATTGCAGATATCTTCGGCTTAAAATCTATTATGGTCTCAAGCTGAAATGATGAGGTTTCAAGTACGGTAACCGTATTTTCATTTGTCTTATCCGCAATATCTGTATAAGGTATACCGATATTTCCTACAGTGAATGCACTTTCCTTAAAGTTTGACATTATCTCGCCTACAAGTGATGTAGTAGTGGTCTTACCGTTGGTTCCTGTAATGGCTATCAAATCACCTTTGGAATATTTATATCCAAGTTCCACCTCACTCCATATGGGAATATTACATGATTTTAATGTCTTTACAAAGTCAACCTCAAGGTCGATTCCGGGGCTGATAACGCAGTATTTCATATCCTTTGCATCGGACTCGTTCAAATCACCAAGAACAATCTTTATTCTCTCATGATATTTCTTATCAAACTTATCTAAAATCGTATTTTTATCAAGTTCTTTATTGCTGTCAAAGAGTATCACCTCTTCACCGTTTTTTAAAAGCAAGTTTGCGGCGGATATGCCGCTCTTTCCCTAATCCTGCAACTCCGATCATATTGCCTCCTAAATAAACAGATATACTAAAATGCCAAGTATTACGGTAACTATACTAAAAACCGTCACTGTCCTCGTTTCAGACCAGCCACACAGTTCAAAGTGGTGATGTATAGGTGCCATCTTGAAAAATCTCTTTCCCTTTGTCGCCTTAAAATATCCTACCTGAATGATAACGGATATTACTTCAATCATATATATAAAGCCTATAACCGCTATAAAAACAGGTATCCTGCACATAAGCGCATATGATGCCACAAATCCTCCAAGTGCCAAAGATCCTGTATCTCCCATAAATACCTTGGCAGGATATGCGTTAAATATCAAAAATCCCATAAGACTTCCTATCACCGCACCTGTAACCGGTGTGACGCTAAAACCCGCCTTAAGCCCTATCAGCATAAAAAATATCGCAACGATAATTGTAACCGATGAGCAAAGTCCGTCAAGTCCGTCTGTAAAGTTCACTCCGTTGTCAGTACCCAGTATTACAAACAGTGCAAAAGGAATCCATATAATGCCAAGTTTTAATACTACACCTGTATCAAACGAACCTGTGAACGGTATAAGTACACCGTAGTCAAATCCGTACATTTTGAACAGATATACTATAAAAACAACACTGACTATCAACTGAAGTATAAACTTCTGAGATGACTTCAAGCCTTCGGACTGCTTTTTCTTTATTTTCAGCATATCATCCAAAAATCCTATTATACCATATGATATGGTAAATAAGAATACAACGGTAACTTCTTTGTATCTCGGTATCAAAAAGAGACTTGCCGCAAGTATTCCGATCATAAATGTTATACCGCCCATAGTAGGTGTTCCGGTCTTTTTTAAATGTGCCTGCGGTCCGTCATCTCTTACCATCTGACCGAACTTCATTCTGTGCAAAATCGGTATAAAGAACGGACAGATTGCTGCAGTAACAACAAAGCTTATAAGTAACGCAATCAATGTATCTTTTAACATAATATCTCCAAACCTTTTATTCTCCCTCTCCGGCAGGTGCACCCGGCAGATCGTTCTTTCCGTCATTCGGTATCACCTCTTCTGTAGAGTAACTTTTTGACTCGGCAGGTGTATTTGAATCCGTGATTCCTTCCGCTGAAGGGAATGAGCTCACATCAATATTTTCATCCACATTTGAATATATATTCATATATGGCAATACCTCCGTCATAATCTTTGAGAACAGTGAACTTGCATAAGCGGATCTGGCCTGATCTCCCAAATGCGGAGTATCTATAAGCACATAGCATACCACCTCGGGGCTTTGTGCGGGAACACTTCCTATAAATGAAACCAGATAATTGCCGTTTCCTCTCGGATATTTCTCCGCCGTACCTGTCTTACCGCCTACATCATAACCTGCTACAGCCGCAGCGCTACCTGTACCCTCCGCTACGGTTCTTCTGAGCGCTTCATTGATAAATGCGGTAGTATGTGCCGAAACGGTCTCTCTTACAAGTTCAGGCTCAATGTTTTTTATTACCGAACCGTTAGGGTTTAAAATCTGCTTTACAACATGAGGTGTATAATATGCACCGCCGTTTACTACAGACGAGTACGCCGCGGCAACCTGTACCATTGTAACATTGTAGTTTTGTCCGAATGAGTTTGTGGCAAGGTCCGTAGCTCCGGCGTTGTCCGCCGTATGTACAAGTCCGCTTGTATCGGCCTCACCCGGCAAATCTATAGCTGTCTTTGAACCGAATCCGAATACCTTTTGGTATTTGTAGAAGTTTTGTCCGCCCTCAGTCCTTGATATATCCATCATCGCGACATTACAAGACTCCATAAGAGCCTCAGTTACATTGATTTCACCATGTCCGTTTCTGTTGGCACATCTTATCTTCCATCCGCCTATCTCTTCAAATCCGCGACAGTTGTAGGTCTCATTTCCGTTTATGGCACCCTCTTCCATAGCGGAAGCCACTGTAAATACCTTTGACGGTGAACCCGGCTCATAGGTATCACTGACAGCGTAGTTTCTCCAGATATTGTTAAGCGCATCCACCTTTGCCTTATCATCCATACCGGCCTGCTGCTCCGCCGTATAGTAGTTGTTCAAATCCCTCGGATTATTCAGATCGAAGGCTCTGCTTGTAGCCATAGCAAGTATCTCACCGTTGTTGGGATTCATCACTATAGCCGCCGTCATATTTGAACCTACAGAGCTTTGCCATTCACTGATATGCTTTTCCACTATCTTTTGAATGTTCAAATCAATGGTTGAAACCACCTTGTTTCCGTCTGTAGGATTTTTTATAACTCTCTCAAGAGACGACTCATCATTTAAGTATCCGTACTCTCTGCCTGCTATACCTACAAGCTCATTATTATAAGACTGCTCTATTCCGGTATATCCGTCTCCGTCATTTCCTGCAAATCCGAGTACATTACATGCCGTAGACCCGTAAGGATACTCCCTTTGGTAGCTTTCTTCAAACCATATGCCGCCTATTTTTTCGTCTTTTTTATTATCCTTGTACCACTTATCGTACTCTTTTTTCTTCTCTTCAAAGGCTTCCTTCTGATCATATGTGATATTTTGTTTATACTTTTACATATGAGCTGTCCGACTTGTCGGCAATAACACCTCTGATTTCCTCTTCACTGTAGCCGAATACATCCTTTAATATACCCACTGAAGCGTTAAGGTACTTATCCTGTTCGGTATTGATAAGCTTGGGGTCTAAAATTATATTGTAGACCTTTTCACTTGTCGCAATATAAGTTCCGTTTCTGTCCAGTATATCTCCTCTTTTATAAGGTATATCTCTGGAATCATACCTTTGCTGTGATAATATCTTTTGATTGTATTCCACTTCCTTTTTCCTCTGCAAAAACAGTATGTTAAAAAACAATGCAGCGAAAGCTATACCAATCATAATCAGGATGATGATAAGCCTTCCCTGCAGAATATCTAAAGGATTGGAAGTATTTCCATTCTTATTTTTTTTGTTTGTCCCGTTTTTATCTTGGGATTTCATCGAATTGTCTGACATATTCATTTTCCGTTTTTTTCGTATGTTATAACCTGATTTTTTTCTTGGCATAAACCATACCAAAGCTTTATTCATAGCCACATCCTTTATATGATCCAAATCCAAATAAGTTGCTATCATATTTTCAGCCGAGTCGTTCTCATCTTTTAGCTTTTCAAGATTTGACTCGTTTTTCTGTGCCTCCTTTATTGTGGAAGTAAGGCGTGACTGTACTGAAATATAGTTTGCACAAAGCGCCAATACTACTACCATCGCTGCAGACAGCACAACAAGATAAGGAAAATTCATAGAAAGCATCTTTTCTCTGTTTTTCCTTACTTTTTTGCTTGGTGAATCTTCTTCCCATGTCTGCGGGTATGCACTTTCAAGCTTTCTTACAACATTGCCCTCAGTGTAGTACTCTGTTTGTACACCGGCTCTTCTTATTCCCTTGCTTTTTTCTTTTAATTTCTTTCATTTAGACTCCCTTTTCAAATACCCTAAGTTTAGCACTTTTTGCTCTGGAGTTTTCTTCCAACTCCTTTTCACTCGGCAAAACAGCCTTTCTTGTAATCACTCTTCCCTTTGACTTGTTCCCACATACACATACGGGGAAATTCTTCGGACAGATACATGGAGACTCCGCCTTTTTGAATGCCTGTTTCACTATCCTGTCTTCAAGAGAATGAAATGTGATAACGGACAATCTGCCTCCCGGGTTTAACAGTTCAATCATTACATTCAGTGAATCCTTCAAAACTTCAAGCTCTTTATTAAGTTCAATCCTTATAGCCTGAAATGTTCTCTTTGCAGGATGCCCGCCTGTAACTTGTATCTTCATCGGAATTGCGGACTTTATAATGTCCACCAACTCAAATGTTGTCTCAATTCTTTTTTTGCTTCTGTAGGCTACGATATGCTTTGCAATGTTCTTTGCAAACCTGTCCTCACCGTAATCTCTGATGACGTGAAAAAGCTCGCTCTCCGAATAGTCATTGACAATATCGGATGCTTTAAGCTCGTTTCTGTCATCCATCCTCATATCAAGAGGTGCATCAAATCTGTAGGTAAAACCTCTCTCTGCCGCATCCAGCTGATATGATGAAACTCCCAAGTCGACATATATACCGTCAACCTTTCGATACCTTCTCTTTTCAATATATTCTCAATATTGACGTAGTTATCTCTTACTATTATAACCCTATTTCGGTAATCAATCAATCTCTGTGTTGCAGCTTTTATAGCATCCGCATCTTGATCTATACCTATAAGTTTGCCGCCCTCAAGTCTTTTTACGACCTCCAGGGCATGACCTCCTCCTCCCAGAGTACCGTCCACATAGTAACCGTCAGGTTTGATATTCAAAGATTCTATCACCTCATCCAACAGCACCGACTTGTGACTAAAAACCATAAAAAATCCCATCCTATATATAACCGCATAGAACCTGTAAAATTCCGGCTCTATCACCACTAAGATATTAGAACAGTCTGCAAAAAAAATCAAGTTTTTATATTCTTAAAATTAAAAACACCCGGAAACTTCATTCCGGGCATTTTAACTTACAGATTCAAAAATCCGATTGTGAGACATCAAAAGCATAAATAAAAACAGTGCAAACATTACCGTTGCTCTTATATAACCATACTTGTGATGTTCTTCATTCTTAAAGTACTTTATTGAATCCAGTAAACAGTTTATTGAAAATAATAAAAATATCAACGGGAAAAATATTGCATATTTTGTCGGTGACAAAAAAGCAAATACAACCATCACAATAATGGCAATCGCCAATATGATATGCAAAACATCCCTGATTAAAAGAAAACCCTGTCTTCTTCTACTTGTCATCTTCCCTACCTAATGTAGCCACCATCACCGCCTTAATAGTGTGCATGCGGTTTTCCGCCTCGTCAAACACTACTGATTTGTCACTTTCAAAAACATCTTCAGTGACTTCATAGCCCTTTACTGCAGGCAGGCAGTGCATAAATATTGTGCTGTCCTTTCCTGTTTTATCCATAAGCGCTTTATTGACCTGATAAGGTCTTAAAAGCTCTATTCTCTCCTTTGCCTTGTCCTCTTCTCCCATAGAAGCCCATACATCGGTATATATTACATCGGCGCCTTTAACCGCATCCAAATCATCGCTTATATTAAGCTTTGCTCCCGATTCGTTTGCATATCCCTCACAAAGATTTACAAGCTCATCACTTGGATGCAGGCTCTTCGGTGCCAAAATTGTCATATTCACGCCAAGCTTTGTCATTCCTATCATAAGTGAATTTGCCATATTGTTTCTGCCGTCACCCACATATACAAAATTCAGTCCTTCAAGCTTTCCGAAATACTCTCTCATTGTAAGTAAATCCGCAAGTATTTGTGTAGGGTGATATTCGTCCGTCAGACCGTTCCATACAGGCACACCTGCATACTTTGCAAGCTCTTCAACTGTGGAATGCTTTAAATCCCCTAAACTCTATACCGTCAAACATCCTGCCCAGTACTCTTGCGGTATCCGCCACACTTTCCTTATGTCCGAGCTGTATATCGTCCTTTCCCAGATACTCCGGAAATCCGCCCTCATCTCTTGCACCTACAACAAATGCACATCTTGTTCTGGTTGAAGGCTTCTCAAAAAGCAAAGCTATATTTTTACCCTTTAATCTGTCGCCTGTGATACCCTTTTTCTTATCCACCTTAAGCTTCATCGCCAAATCAAGCAGATACTCTATCTCTTCTCTTGTATAATCTTTCAATGTGAGAAAATTTCTTCCAAATAAATTCATATAAATACCTCTCTTAAATCGTGATATCTATTATTATACGCTTATATGTATAAATATGCAATATTTAAATTATAATCTTCTCTGCCTCACAGCCTCATACATAAGGATACTTCCGGCTACCGCGGCATTCAGCGATTCCACCTCACCAAGCATAGGTATTTTTATCTTCTTATCCGCCATCTCAAGTATCTCTTTTGATATTCCCGCCGCCTCATTTCCTATTATAAAGGCGGTATCTTTTTTATAATCAGGCCTGTCATATTCTATGGCGCCTTCAAGGCTGCTTGCATATACGGAAATACCTTTTGAATTAAGCTTATCTATGACTTCCTTCAAATCCTTTACATATATGAAGGGCACTCTGAATATTGAACCCATTGTAGAACGTATCACCTTAGGATTGTAAATATCCACAGTATTTTCACTCATAATAATGCCGCTTATTCCGGCACCTTCTCCGGCTCTGACCAAAGTACCCAGATTGCCGGGGTCTTGTAAGCCGTCAAGTATCAACAAACTAAACGGCTCTTGTGCATTTTTTAGTATACTCTCAAGTGTATACTCTTTTCTTTTTGCAACCGCCAAGACTCCCTGAGGTGTCTTTGTATCGGATATGGAGTCAAATACTCTGTCACTTACAGTCTCATATTCGGGAAAAATATCTTTCAGTAAGCTTTTATTTTCATTTTCAAAGCTTTCGCTGACAAAAACCTCAAGTATCTCTTCAGGTTTCAGTTCGCTAAACATCCTGATTCCTTCTATAATATAAGCATTCTTTTTCTTTCCGACGCTGTTTTTTTTGACCATTGCCACAAGCTCTTTTATCTTTTTATTGGATGTGGAAGTAATCATTTTATATTCTCCAAATCCTGCTCCCAAAGGTATCTGCTTGCATCGCTCGGCATCCTTAAGTCGCCTCTCGGAGATACGGCTATACTTCCCACCTTAGGTCCGTCAGGCAGAGTTGACCTCTTAAACTGCTGTGCAAAGAATCTCTTATAAAATACCTTAAGCCACTTAAGTACGGTCTTAGCATCATACTCTTTATCAAATGCCGCTTTGCCATTCTGTATATCTTTGACGGCATAAATCCGAATCTTAATACATTGTATAAAAAGAAATCATGCAACTCATAAGGTCCCACCAAATCCTCGGTCTTTTGTGCTATCTCACCGTTTTCAGGCGGCAAAAGCTCAGGGGATACAGGTGTATCCAAAATATCATAAAGTATATCCGCAATCTTTTTATTGCTTAGAGTATCGGCATAGTAATTTACCAGATGTCTTACCAATGTCTTCGGTATGGAAGCGTTCACGCCGTACATCGACATATGGTCGCCGTTATATGTAGCCCAACCAAGTACCAGTTCAGACAAATCTCCCGTTCCTACCACAAGTCCGTTATCCCTGTTTGCAATATCCATCAAAATCTGTGTTCTCTCTCTTGCCTGTGCATTCTCATATGTGACATCCTTCACATTTATATCATGCTTTATATCAATAAAATGCCTCTTTATCGACTCTACAATAGAAATCTCTTCAAGGCTTGCACCCAGGCTCTTTGTAAGTTCACAGGCATTATTATATGTCCTGTCCGTAGTTCCGAAACCGGGCATTGTCACAGCCTTTATTCCGCTCTTATCAAGTCCCAACATCTCAAATGTCTTTACACAGACCAAAAGCGCCAACGTGGAGTCAAGACCTCCCGAAATACCCAGTACCACATTTTTTATACCTGTGTGAACCAATCTCTTCTTCAGACCGAGTGCCTGTATTGTAAGTATCTCCTCACATCTTTCACTCCTCTTTGTAGGATCGTCCGGTACAAAAGGCTTAGGGTCAAAGCTTCTTTTAAGCTCAAGTTCTTCTATATCAAGTTCAAACTCAGCCTTATAATACCCCTCATCATCACAGGTCTTAAAAGTTGTTTGCTTTCTTCTCTCCAAATTCAACCTGTTAATATCTATCTCAATTCTTACAGCCTCATTTTTGAATCTGTTGCTTTCCGCCAATATCTTACCGTTTTCTGCAATAATGCCCTGACCTCCGAATACAAGATCCTGTGTGGACTCGCCCTCACCTGCATTGGCATAGATATAGCTACATATAAGTTTCTTTGACTGATTGCTTATAAGCAGATCTCTGTAAGCTTTCTTACCTACTATATCGTTTGATGCCGAAGCGTTTATAATAACATTTGCACCTGCAAGCGCATGAGATACACTTGGAGGATTGGCTACCCAAAGGTCCTCACAGATTTCACCTGCGATTGTAAGTCCCCTGAAAGTTGGTGCACTCAAAGAGTATATTTGCTCCCATAGGCACCACATTGTCAAAAAAATCCACCCATACAGGTTCCTCAAAACCTCTGTTAAAGTATCTCTCCTCGTAGAACTCGCCGTAGTTCGGCAAATTCAGCTTGTTTATAAAACCTAAAAGCACACCGTCGGATATTGCAGCAACAACATTGTAAAGCTTACCCTTAAAATCAAGCGGCAAACCGATAAATACAACAGACTTATGACCTGATGTAAACTCTACAATCTCTTTTAAAGCTTTCTTTGCTTCACTGATAAGTATATCTTGAAAAAATAAGTCATTGCAGGTATAGCCTGTAAGGCAAAGCTCAGGAAACACTATGATTTTACTTTTTTGTTCCCATTCTTTTTCAATCGCCTTTTTTATATTTTTCTTATTATATGTTACATCACATACTCTGATATCGGGTGTTACACTTGCAACTCTTACAAAACCGTCTCTCATATCTTCTCTTTCACATCTCCAAATACAAAATTACAGAGTTTCTCATACTCCTTATAAAACTCGCACTCCTTCAACTCTTTTATAGAATCCAGTATGCCGAAATAGTACATACCCTGCTTTACCTTGTCCTTTTCATTGAACTTTAATAAAAATTCGTCTCCGAAAGCCAAGAAATCTCTGGCGGAGGCTCTCATATTTGACAGCTTGTCTCCCAAGGTTATCATTTTGACCTCAATACATTCCTTTTTCAAATGCTCCAATGTATGTGTCTTTCTCTCAATCCATGACTTTGACTTATCTTCCGATTCCTTACTTACAAGAGCTGCCACTCTTTTGCCGAAATTCTCTCTAATATCTTCAACTGTCACAGGCGTATCCTCCACGGTATCATGAAGCAGAGCCGCACATCTTACATCTATATCGTCGGTCATCAGTGATACTATCGAACATACCTCAAGCGGGTGTGTGATATAAGGTATTTCAGTCCCTTTTTCTAAACTGGCCTTCATGTGCCTTTTGTAGCAAATTTCACCGCTTTTTTTCTATCATAACAACTCCTTTATTTTTCTTATATTACTATTATGCAAATTTTTAACTTGAAGTTTTATTTTAAGTCTGCTATTCTAGTCAAAGATTGCTTGTACAAGTGAAAGTGAGGATTATCTATGGCAGATGAAACCAATGTAAATGAAAAACCTAAAAAAAGGAGGTTTTCAAAACTCAAGTATATAATAGCATTTATATTCGTAAATGTAATCATATTTTTTGCAGTTACATCACAGCCTAAGTTTGAAGTTTCTGTAGAGGCGGTGGAGAACTCAAAAAAACTGTTGACATCAAGGTGGTACAAAAAAAGCTTTTTTTCCCTTTAAAAAGCTTTCACTATGACGCTTGACAATGAGCCTCTCTCCTTTACAAAAAACGGAAATACATATGAGGCTACAGCTACAAAAAACGGTACTTTGGAGGTGGTTGCAACCAATCTTAATACTATGTCACAGACTATATATGAAAAGATTGACAAGATAGACTCGACCGCTCCGACCATATTTGCTCAGCTTGTGAAAAAGGGTGAACTGAATATAACCTTTGAGGACACACATTCCGATATCGACTATGACAATATATATGCGATAGACAGCAATGACAAGAAAGATATTGCCTACAAAGCTTGATAAGGACGAAGGCAGAGCCACTTTTGATTTTGACACCTACGGTATAAAGGCATATGTTTCAGATACTGCAGGAAATCAAGGTGCGGTGGACTTTAACAACAGTGAAATCAATCAGACCAAGCTTATTTCCGCCGAGGGAACCGAAGTAAACGATATTCCGGTTGATGAGAGACAAAACAATGAGAATGATATCTCTGATGAGACTACCTTTGACGTGGGTAACCTGAATGAAAAACCGCCAAAGAAAAATGATGATTATCTGTATGAGAAGCACTAAATTTTCGTTTTCTCCACATAAACAGTAAATAAATAGAGTCGGCCATTATTTGACCGGCTCTTATTTTTTATACGTATAAATCAAAAAGTTTTAGGATCCTCATACATCCAAGTCTCATTCCATGGTACCTTCGCATATAACTTATCTATATCATCCTTTGTATAAAAGTGACTTCGCCTAAATACATCTTCCGAAACAATTTAAAAATATCTATGCAAAAATTCCAGTAATAATCTGCCTCTACCTGAAACATCTTCAAAGTTAAGGTAATCCGGTACTTTCTTCTCCCATACTTGGAATATATTCTCCAAGCTCTATTTCCACATTAGGATAGAAGTAAATTATAATATGGTCATTGTCATCCAGTGAATCCATGATAATCGTCATCATCCCATCTTCTTCTCCAATGATCATTAGTAAAGCTCAATACTAAAAACATTCGCCTTTACTTAATTTATTTCTTTCATCTATGCCACTTGAATAAAAACTTCATCTTGGTAAATATATCAATTATTATATCCAAGTCTTTTTCTGTTACATATTTACCTTTTTCTAAACATTGACGCTGATGCTCCCATTATCTTAATGTACTCCCTAATTTTTTTAATGTTTACTTTTCTCTTTATATGTATCAGGATTTTTGTAAATCCATTCTGCATCCGGCTCAAACATATTATATATTGCGTCAATACTTATAATTCCTTTATATAACATGCTGGTATTTTGTCTGCCAACCATACTTTTTTTCATTTCCGTGATAAAATACCACTCCTCTGTTACTTAAGTGGTGATACATAATCATCTGGAAGTTCTCCTTCAGATTCAATCCACTGCTTCTCAGCAATCGGAATCAACTCTTCAAGTTCTTCCTTAGAAAAAGTTTCCTATTTTAGGGACATCTATCAAAGAAGCTGGATGTTTACTTATAAATTTTCTTCTAGGTTCTCTTCTCTCTTCTTCCGTTGGTGGCCAACGATCGTTCTCCGCTTTAAAATCAATTTCACGTGCCGTTCTCCTACCTAATAAATATTCGTTAAAATCAGAAGGATTAATCTCAAAGATACGACGAACTGAAGCTACTCCAAACTCACCAAAAGTGTAGTATTTTCCTTCATGTGTTCGAAAATCATATCCTTTTGGTGATTCAATCTTTTCAAAGGTATCAAACTCCTCCCAAGTTATTTTTAGTTAAACTCATTTTTAATTGCCTCCTAATTTTCTAATTGTAAATTCTCCCCATGGAACTTTCAAATTCTTAATTGAATCATAAGGGATATCTATTGCCACAGGTTTACTTAGAATATATAGAGTTCAACATAATTATATAAAGTCCAATCGAATAGTTTGATCGCTCTCCATTTTTTTAGCCATGTTAATAATATTGTCTATTTCTCTTGGAGTTATCGGAAGATTTTCATGAGGGGGTTCCCAATGTGTCATACTATCTTTATAAACAACAAATTTTTTATTAATCAACAATTCTCCTTGTGCTTTTAAGAGGAAACCATTCTCTAAATCAAAAGTAATTGTTGATCTTGTTCCTGTAATTTTCATTTCTACCTCTCGAATATAATTTTTTTCTACCCTGTTTTAGGATCTATTGTTTGTAATCTTAGTAACATTTGGATTGGCCTTCAATCTTGGTAATTCGATATTTTCCCAAATATTTCCTGGTCTTAGTTCGCTACCAACTACAGCTCTTATTTCACCAGATACTTGCTCTGCGTAAACATTCGAAGCTTCCTCCCAAGCTGTTACACTTGAAGGAGCATTAAAATCCCATTCAGGCATTACAATATTCGTATCATCAATCGTAGATTCTAATGTAACTCCTCCTTTATTTTTTTGCTATTTTTTTCGCAACATCCATTCCTCCAATACTATCTGTTTGTCCTGACCAGAAAAAAGCTGTATCTGGATCAGTTTTCAAGCGACCTCTTATTAACTCAACATCAAAATCAGTTTGGGTAAAATCTATTTTTGAATATCGATTCGAAGAAATAGGTAACTCTATAGGCGGATTCTTCGGCTCAGCTATTTCTATAGGCGGCTTATTCGGTTCAGTCTTTTTGATGGCGGTTTGACAGGGTTTATTTTCTTATCAATACCTGCTATATCACCTGCTTGTTCTCCAATTTCTGCAGCCTTAGATGAATAAACTATCTTTGAAGGCTGCTTTATATTTGAACCGCCTGCAATTTCATCTCCGATCCCGGATATTTTTGATGGTACTTTTGAGCCCTTAGATATATCACCAACATCATCCGCTATCTCTGCTACCTTCGATGCAGTGCTCGCTGTTTTAGTCCCTTCACTCGCTCCTGTAATACCACTTGTCACTGCAGCCAACCCTATTTCAAATGCTGCTTGTCCTACAAATTCCGCTCTATCCTCACTGCTTCCATGGATTATCTTTTCGTTTGTATAGTCTTTTATAGCCTTACCTAATATCCCCGGGTTCAGCATTATATCTGTTAATCCCTCTACAGTTTTTATAGGATGTACCACTGTACTATAAATACCGTCTGCAGTACCAAAAAGTCCCTTTATATACACTCCTCTGTAGTATGACCCTATCATAGACATTACTCCGGCATTCTTCGGCATATTTGTAGCTCCAAGAAATCTTCCGAGTCCATTTGATATTATAGGTATATTTGCAGCATATACAGAATTTCCTGCTTTTGTAGTCTCCCTTATAATGGTATTCCTTAGATTATCATAGTGTATACCTATATTCGGTAATTTTATAAATCCGGCTTCTACAAATGCTTTTAAAGTTCTTTATATTTGTATTTAGTGAATCTATTGCTCCATAAGTTGAATACAAAATAAAGTATCGGATTATTCTTTACTCTTTTTACAAAGTCCTCACTATTCTTGTTTATATCTTGAAAAAGCCTTTTTAGCCTTTTGCTTTATCGACATTAAAGTTAATTATTGTAGGCGGTATTGTTACGTTTATATTACTCCTATAACTTTTTCTTGACTTTTCATTTACACCCTTAGCAACCACAGGCCTTGGTCGTATACTTGATGCAAATCTGCTGGCGGTATTTCTCCCTGACCTATTTGCAGTTGCGTTAGCATTCTTTGAATATTTTTTAGAATAGCTGTTAGCAGTTCTTCTTTCAAAGCTTCTTGACAGGTTTGTACTTTGTCTTATATTTTGTTTTCCTAATCTTCTGCCTGCATTCTTTGGCTTTGCCTGTTTCTTTACTTGTGCTTTTACCTTCGGAGATATCTTCGGCATCTTCAGCTTCGGAGTTTTAGATTTATTTGAAGTCTTTCCTTGCCACTTGCAGTTGTCTTTTTGCTTACCTGCTTTCCCTTTACACTCTTACCTCTACCTGTGGATTTTCCTCTGTTTCTTGTATTTCCGCTTGGGTCGGTATAATTGACAGGATCATTTTCTACAAAGCTGTATCCGTTTAAGCCGGTTTCCGACTCTATATCTCCACTTACACTGTCTTCTGATAAGAACACTCCATCACTCGGATCATAGTATCTGGCTCTTAGATAGTATAATCCTGTACTGTCTGCCATTCTCCATCAAATCCAAAGCCGGTTATTAAAGCTTTTTGAGTATCAATAAAATTTGTATCTTCCTTATCTCCAAATGGTGTATAGAATGTATTTTCTTCTCCGATTCTACCTAATGCACTTTCTTTTTCATCTGTTATAAATGTACTATCGGTACCGGTTGAAAGTTCAACTGTTCTTTCATTTCCATATATAAAATCCGTTTTTGAACTGTCATTATAAACAGATAGCACCTGTGTATCTTCAAAGCTTACATCATTTAGCCTGTATTTACTTTCCAAGGTACCGTTTGCATTCAATTCTTTGGTAAGAACTCTCTCTCCCATCGCATCATAGGTTGCTTCAAATATGGTTACATCATTTTTCTTTATTCCTGTCAAGTTATCATTGATATCATATGTATAGCTAAACTTTTCTCCATCACTTACTGCAGATATACGATTTCCGTTTTTATCATAAGTATATATGGTAGTTTTCTTAGGTGATTGTTTTTTTATAAGCCTGTTGCTTTCATCATATGTAAATGTAGTTACTTCTTCTTTATCACCTGTTTTTATAGTTTCACTTATTCTATTGCCTGCATTATCATATGTATAGCTTATATCCTTGATACCTATATCACCTGTGATACTCTCACTTTTTAGCTGTGATTTGTCTGTATAGCTGTACTGATACTCTATATTGGTAAAAACCTGTAGTATCTGTTATAGCATTATCTACACTGTCAGATATGAAGTCTCCTCTGTAGGTATACCCTCGTTGTCATTACTAAGTCCGTACCATTATCTTTGTCTGTAAAGGTACTTTACTTTTGTATCAGATTCCTTATTATCCTTACTCAACACAACATATCTTTTTAGATATTCTGTCTTCACTGTCATACTCAATGAGATCTTATATATGATATTTCCTGCATCATCAGTATATGTCTTTTCTACTAATTCACCGCTATCATTATATTTTTTTCTACTATAGTCTTGTTATCCTGTAGATGTGTAATCGTAGTATTTTCCCACATATTCATAGCTGACAGTTTTATTATCACCATATGTTACAGATATAATTCTATCTTCACTATCATATGTATATACAGTTGGCGGCTCACCGGCTACTTCAAGCTTACTTAAATTTCCCCTTTCATCATAGGTATAATCTATTGTCTTTCCGAAGGTATCTGTATACTTTAAAATATTTCCGCTGTTATCATACTTGTAGGTGGAAGTTCCGTTATTCCCTGTAGCTTCTGATATATTCCCATTCTCATCATAGCGGTATTCTAAAAGTTTCTTACTTTCACCATCTGACACTTCACTTTGAGATAGTATCCCTGCCCTCACTGTCAAGATTATAAGTTAATTGCTTTCCGTCAGCCTTTACTATCTTTATTGGAGTATCACCGTTGCCATATTCATAGTACTCAACATCACCACTTGTATTTTTTCTTTCTACCACTCGCCCCTGACTATCTCTTTTTAAAAATATGTAGTATGTGAATTTCCGTCACTGTACTCTACTATTCCATTATCATCAGATTTGTAGAAAAATATCTCCAATCTTTGGTCTCTATAAGTTCTTTTTGTATATCATTATTTTCTTGTTTCTTATTAGGGTTTATAGAAATCAGACGATTTCCTTACACTATATGTAAAATCGGTATCCTCTTTGCCTCCTCCGGTTATTTTTGTAAGATTACCGTTAGCATCATATGAGAATTTCTCACTACCTTCTTTACTGTCTTTTTGAGTTATCTGCCCCTTTGGCATTATAATATAACCTGATGTCATCCGCATCTGTTTTCATATTTGTTACTTGACTCTTATTATCAAGTGTATATGAAATATTTTCCGATACTCCGGTATTTACATTCTTATATACCTCATTTATTAAGTTTCCTACATTGTTGTAATTATAGCTGTTGGCTTCTCCGGTGCTGTCATTTTCTTCTGTTAGCTGACCAAGTTTGTCATACTTATATTGTGCATTATATCCGCTGCTGCTCTTCTCTTCTAAAGTATTTCCAAAAGTATCATAAGTATATGAGAAATCTTCGCCGTCAATGCTTTCTGCTATCACCTGACCTATTTTATCATAGGTGTATGTATGTCTTTTTCCGCTTTGGTCACTCTCCTCTGTAAGCTGTCCGTACAAGTCATAAGAGTACTTTTTTTCATTACCTTTATTATCTGTAATAGAAGTTATATCACCAAGAGTATCATAGCTGTATTTTTCATAGTTTCCCGACGTATCTTTCTTTTCTACCAATCTACTTAGAGCGTCATAAGTATATGTTGTTTTACTGCCGTCTATATCTATGAATTCAATTATATTTCCAAGTGCATCATACTTATACTTTTTCACTGCTGCCGTCAGGGTATACTATCTCAGTATTTTGCCCAAGTGCATCATATCTATATACTACCGGCTGATTTTTACCGTCAACATACAGTATCAGATTGTCATTGATGTCATATGAAAACTTTTGTATATTACCCTGTGCATCTTTAGTTTCTACTATATTTCCTTTAGCATCATACTTATACTCACTCTTGCTTCCGTCAGCTTCTTTTTCAGTCAACAGATTGCCGGCATTATCATATGTATACTCACTGACATCTTCTCCGCTTGATTCTTTTATCAGATTCCTGATGTATCATAAGTATATTCTGTACCCACTCCATATATATCTACACTTTTTATCAGATTTCCGGCTTCATCATATGAAAAACTTTCCGAAGTTTTATCCGGATATTCTATAGCTGTTACTCTACCCTCTGAATCATATGTATAGCTTGTCTTTTCTCCCAAGCTGTTTGTTTCCGTCAGTAGATTATTAGCACTGTCATAAGTATAATATTCATCTAAATCCTTATTATCATAAATTCTTATGATATTTCCGGCTTCATCATATTGTATATTTGTAATAAGACCGTTAGCTTCTGTTTGAGTAATAACTCTCCCCTGTGAGTCATACTCATAGCTTGTCTCACTATTATCCGGCAATATAACTTTGGATAGATTTTCACCATCATAAGAATAATTTGTCTTATTCCCCAATGCATCTATATTGGCAATAAAGCCTATTACTCTCATCATACTCATACTTTGTTTCAAAACCGAGTGCATCCTTGATACTCGTTATATTACCGGCACTATTATATAAGAACTGTATAACATCTTTACCGTTAACGTTTCTACTGATCAGATTCCCGGCTTCATCATATATATCCTTAGTAACAGCACCATATTCATCAGTATGCTCATCTACAGTATCACTTGAACTTTTTATCATAAGTCGCATCTTTTTTTGCTACCTTGACTACCCTCTTTTTAGCTTCACTAAGTGCATCTTGGTAGTGATAGTATTTTCTTACCGACTCCTTATCCTGTACCGCTCCAAAAGCCGGAACCACCTGCCCCAAAAGCAGACTGAAAGAAACCATACCTGCAACAAGACTTTTACAAACTATTCTGTTTTTCATCCTATTCACCCTTTTTTTTATTTTTTTGTTTTTATGTATACAGTATGATATAGACTTCTGTCAAGATTATATTTATTTAGTAACAACTCTTTTTCACCCTATTCGCACATACATCCTAAAAAATACTCCGAAGCCGCTTGGTTTCGGAGTATTTTTTATTTGTATGTAAGTCTGTGCAGTTCACCTGTAAGTTACATTTTTTCAAAACCGTGCTGTGAAAGTGCCTCATACAGTATTATGGCTACCGAATTTGATAAATTCAGGCTCCTTATATCTCCCCACATAGGTATCCTTATACAGTTTTCTTCATTCTCAGCAAGTATTTCTTCAGGGATTCCCGCGCTCTCCTTGCCGAACATTATATATTCGTCACTGTCATATACCACATCCTTATATGTATGATGTGCTTTGGTTGTGGCAAAATACATATGCTCTCTTGCCTTCGGATTTTTCTCATAGAAATCCTCAAGATCTGAATAGACGGTGACATCAAGTTTTGCCCAGTAGTCCATACCGGCTCTCTTGATTCGCTTTTCATTTATTTTAAAGCCCAGAGGTTCTATCAGATGCAGCCTTGTGTTCGTAGCCACACAGCTTCTTCCGATATTTCCGGTATTGTCGGGTATCTCAGGTTCAAGTAATACAATATTCATCAAAGGCTCCTTACAAACTTTTCAATTCTTGAAAGTGCTTCCTTCAATCTTTCCATAGAGTATGCATATGAAACTCTCACATAGCCTTCGCCACATTCACCGAAAGCCGTTCCCGGTACTATCGCAATCTTTTGCTCTTCAAGAAGTCTTGTCGCAAACTCCTCGGAGCTCATACCGAATCTTTTTATACTTGGGAATACATAGAATGCTCCCTGCGGTTCAAAACAGGTCATTCCAAGTTCCTCAAATCTGTGAAGCAGATATCTTCTTCTTTGATTATATGACTCTCTCATCCTTGCCACATCGGCATCACCATGTGCAAGTGCCTCTACTGCCGCATACTGACTTGTGGTAGGTGCACACATTATGGCATACTGATGAATCTTGGTCATCTGTGAAATAATCTCCTTAGGTCCTGTAGCATATCCCAGTCTCCAACCGGTCATCGCATATGACTTTGAAAAACCGTTTATCAAAACGGTTCTCTCCTTCATACCTTCTATCTGTACTATAGAAGCATGCTCACCCTCATATGTCAGCTCACAGTATATCTCGTCCGAGATTACATATAAGTCCTTTTCAATACATACCTTTGCAATCTCTCTAAGCTCGTCCATATTTAATATTGAACCTGTAGGATTGTTCGGAAAAGGAAGTATGAGTATCTTTGTCTTATCGGTTACCTTTTCAAGTATCTGACTTGCCTTCAGCTTAAATCCGTCTTCAGCCTTTAATTCTATTATTACAGGCTTTCCGCCTGCAAGTATTGTACAAGGTACATATGATACATATGAAGGCTGCGGTATCAGCACCTCATCATCTCTGTCAAGCATTGCCCTCAGAGCAATGTCAATACCCTCACTTCCGCCTACGGTGATAATCATCTCCTTCTTAGGGTCATACTCTACGCCAAGCTTCTTATCAGATACTTTCTTATCTCCTCTCTAAGTTCCATAAGTCCTGAGTTTGATGTGTAGAATGTCCTACCCTTTTCAAGAGAATATATACCTGCATCTCTGATAAAATAAGGTGTTTCAAAATCAGGCTCACCTACACCGAGTGATATGGCATCTTCCATAGTATTTACTATGTCAAAGAATTTTCTGATACCTGAAGGCTTTATTGATTTTATTGTATTTGATAACGGATCTCTCATGGTGTTATAAGTTGCCTCTCATCTTTTTTCTTTGCAGACAGTATGGTTCCATGGTCCTTATATTTCTTAAGTACAAAATGTGTAGCGGTAGAAAGTACGGAATCCATAGGTGCAAGCTTGTCCGATACAAACTGTGCCACATCTCTCATTGTTCTGCCCTCAATAAATACTGTGAAATCAAATGAGCCGCTCATCAGATATACCGCATTTACCTCTGAAAACTGATAGATTCGCTCTGCAATATTGTCAAATCCCATTCCCTTTTGAGGTGTGACCCTTACCTCAATAAGTGCATTCACCTTCTCATTATTTGTCTTATCCCAGTTTATAAGTGTGTGATAACCGCATATCACACCCTCTTTTTCCATATCCGCTATCTCGTTTGCAATGGCTGTTTCATCTTCACCCAGCAAAATAGCCAGCTCTTCAATATCAATTCTGGAGTTTTTCTCAATTACCGATAATATTTTCTCTCTCATATTTTATCACCTTAAAAATTTCATCTTCAGTAGGTCTGTTGACATACTCAGTGACCTCTTTATCCACTACCGCTTTATCAAGGCTCTTGCTTAAACGCCCTATTATCTCGGCGGATATACCTTTGTCATTTAAATATTTACAATCGGCTATAGGGTCGTCGGTCATTATAAGCTTTCCGTCTGTTAAAGTCTGTATATATTAAGCCCGAAGTATTCACAAATTTCAATACAGATTTGAACTGCAGGTATTTTTTTCATCTCTATTTCAAATCCGCATCTATGTGACATTGCAAAATTATACAATGTATCAAGTATACCGCCCTGTGTCACATCTTCTACGTTACCGATAAAGCCTGCAAATATACTGTCTATATCTACAGGCTTAATCTCAGGTCTATCATTATTTATGGGAGATAAATATCTCCCATAATAACCTCTGTCCCTAATATGACAGGCTACACTGTCCAAATATATCTTATTGAAATACCCGACAAGTTCATAATATCGGCTTTCTATTATTTTCAGTGAACCTTTAAGTCCCGCATATCCGCAAAATATTATATATTTTTCCATTACTGTCCCGGGTTGAGGTTCGGGTCGAAAGCCGGTCCCTGACTTACCTCAGGTGCCTGTGCCTCCGGCGCCGCCTGAGTATCTGCAGGACCCGAATTGTCAGACTCAGGTGCCTGTGTAGGTGCAGGTGCAACAGGTGCAGGTGCTGCAGGTGCCGAATGCCTTGTACCTCTGATATATATATCATCGGCTTTTCTGTAAGTATCGCTTGAAATCAAATCCTTACTTACTTCCACACCGTTTTCCTTTACAATCTTCCACAGCTTTGAAACTCTGCCCTTATGTCCTTCAGACTGCCTCTTTATATAGCCCTTTGATTTGGAATCGTCGTCTATATATGTCTTGCCCTTCGGAGTCTCACTGAGTACCTCTGATACAAACTCTATTGTTCTTCCTGCCGGTCTGTCCTCTTTACCCCAAATGGTAAATGTAACATCTCTTCCGGATGTAACCGCCTCCACATATATAGGAGTCTTTCTGTTGTTTGTAACCTTGATGTCCTTATAATCTCCGGCTATTGCCGCATCACCGCTAGGCTGTACATATCCGACAATCATAGAGTGATTCTTTCTCTCCGTAATGGTTATCTCGGCTCTCAGCGCCGCCTGATAAAGTGTGGTTGCTATCTGGCAGGCACCGCCTCCTACACTGTCTATTACAAGACCGTTTTGGTATGCCTTAGCCATCTTATAGCCGTTCTTTATAGTAAATGGCTGCATTCTCTCATATCCTGATAATGTCTCACCCGGCATCAAAAGTACGCCGTCCATCTTTGCCGTACCTACCGCAATATTTGTGGCTCTCTCAGATGTAGATGATGAATAATTTGTAGTAAATGTTCCAAGTACATCCTTGATGTTGCTAAGCTCTTCGGCTGTAACACTCGGCTTTTGCTTTGTCACATCCGCCACTATAGTTTCTTCTTTATCCTTTAAAACAGCATCTTTAAAGCTTTGCCACTGTGGAATCGGCATCTATTGCATATCCTTCCTTCTCAGGAGTTATCTCAAAAGCACCGTTCACTCTCTTTATAGTGGCATCTACAGGCGCATCGGGGTTTTTCCTGTTGGCCTTTTTCAAAAATGACTTAACCGCGTCATCGTTAAATTCTATATCGGGAGTTATATTCTCAGGTTTTTCAAGTAACTCGGAGCTTTTTGCAAATCTCTCAAGCATATTTCCTGTAGTAAACTTCTCAGCCTCCGATAATATAAATTCTTTATTGGATATACCTGCTCCAAGCTCTGCAAAGCTGCTCTCAAGCTTTTCTCCCTTTACATCCAAAACAAACTTCTTTGCATCCGCTTTTTCCTGCAATGAATTAAGTGCATTACTTAACGCATCCAATGTGGATATGTTTTCTCCAAGCCCTTCTATGCCAAAGCCCTTTGGAAGTCTTTTCTCCGCCTGTATTCCTTGATTGCCTGATTCATCCTTATTCTCTTCATTAGCTGTAGTCTCAGGTGCGGCTGTGGTTTCTTCTTTTGACGCATCACTTTTGGTGGCCTTTTTGTCGGCAGACTTATCATCTGTTTTTGACTCGGACTTCTTTGACTCGTCACTGTTTGCTTTCTCAGCCTTTGTCTGAGGGCTTGCAGCCAATACATCTACTCTACCTGCTCCACTGCTTATTCCCAAGCCTGCAATTGCCATAAATGCTGCAACTGCGACAGCTATATTACCTGTTTTCTTTCTCAATTCCCATCATCCTCTCACTTAACCAATGCTGAAACTACTACCGGAACTACCATTGCCAGAACTAATATTGCAACTATTACTATCGAAATAATTCGCCTTTTATTATTCTTCATATAAACCTCTTTTCTTTTTGAGATAAAATTTTGTCTATCATTCGCTTGGCTTCAGACTCTGAAAGCAAGTCGATATTTACCTTGCAAACAATTCTATGACACTTTAATAATTTCTGCAAGTCCTCTTTTGTTCTTTTTCTGATAGGAATAAACTTTTTCAGCTTTACTTTCATCATCTCGGTGTCACATTCAAGCTCCGGGCAGTACCTCAGTATACTTTGATAGAGCATATGTGTAAAATAAGCATCTGAAAACGCCCTGTGCATATGTTTTCTCTCTATTCCGAAATAAGCACAGGCATCAGTCAGATTTTTCTTTACATCGGGAGGTAATATTTTCTTGCACAGCTTATATGTATCAATGCTTCTCTTTTTCAAAAATCAAACCCTGCATTGTTTGCTTCTTTTCTTACAAAGCTGTAATCAAAGATTGTATTGTGTCCGAGCAGATCAAAGCCGTCACAAAACTCCACTATCTCTCCGATTACATCCTTTATATATCTTGCAGACTTTATTTCATCTTCATTTATTCCGGTAAGATTTAAAATTTCATCACTCACAGGAATATTCGGATTTATTATACAGGAAAACATCTCCACAATATGTGAATCTTTCACCTTTATAAGTCCGACTTCTATTATCTTATCCTTTGAAACACTTACTCCCGTAGTCTCAAGGTCAATTGCTACATAATCAGTAATTTTCATACCTTCGCACTCGGGCAATCCTCTCTCAAAAAGCAAATATCACATTTTTCTCTTCTTGCAATACATATAGTCCTTCCAAGTGTTATAAGGTCGGTATTCCACAGTATCCAGTGATCTTTGGGCAAAATCTCCATAAGCTCAAACTCTATCTTTACAGGGTCGTCACTTTCTGTAAGTCCAAGCTTTTTTGTGATTCTTTTTACATGTGTGTCCACCACAATGCTCGGCATATCAAAGATATTGCCTCTTATTACATTGGCGGTCTTTCTTCCCACACCGGGCAAACTTAAAAGACTCTCAAGGTCGCTTGGAACCTCCCCGTTAAAATCTGAAAGCAACTTTCTTGCACAGGCTATCAGATTCTTTGCCTTACTGTGGTAAAATCCGATGGAATGAATATCTTTTTCCATCTCTTCCACACTTGCCGCGGCAAATTTTTCAAGGCTGTCATATTTTTTATATAGGTCTCTTGTAACTATATTTACCCTTGCATCTGTACACTGTGCACTCAGTATAGTGGCAAAAAGAAGCTGCCACGGAGTATTGTACTCCAAATACATCTTCTTTTCAGTGCCGTATGCTTCATCCAGTTTATCCAATATATTTTGTAATCTCTTGTCCGTCATACCGTTATCTCTATTTTTCTACCGCTTGGTTGATATTCATAGTATCTTACTCCTGCCGCATTCAACATCCTTTTGCTTGCTCTGACAGAAGGGCTGTTTGCATACTTGTCGTCTTCATATATAATTGTCTTTATCCCCGCCTGTATTATAGCCTTTGCACATTCATTGCAAGGAAAAAGTGTAACATATATCTTGCTGCCCTCAAGTGAGCCGCCTCTGTAGTTCAATATTGCATTAAGCTCACTGTGTGTGGAGTATAAATACTTTGCATTGTAAGGGTCGCTAAGTTCAAGGTCCTTTCCCCACGGAAACTCCTCATCCGAGCACCCCCTCGGAAAACCGTTATAGCCCATTGAAAGTATCTTATTGTCCTCACTTACTATACAGGCGCCTACCTGTGTATTCGGATCTTTTGATCTTTTCGCACTGAGCTTCGCCACGCCTATAAAGTACTCATCCCAATTTATATAATCTTCTCTTTTCTCGCCCATAATTCACCTTAAATCAATTATTTCAAAGCCTGCGGCCTTTTTTAATCTGTTCATTATCGCCTTGCCTATTCCGCTTTCATCAAACACTTCAGAAAGTATGTACTCCACACCCAGTTCATCACATTTTCTTAGAACATCAAAAAGATTGTGCGCAATACTGCTCGGATTCTTTATACTTCCCAGGCTTAAGATATTTATGCCCTTCTTTCCCTTTGCCTCAGCTTCCAAATCTTTCTTATGTTCATCTACGGTAAGCAAAGCCATAGGTTTGTCACAGTCTTTTATCCTGTCTTTCATATACCTTAAAACCGCACTCTCATCTCCTCTTACAAGCTTCATATCAGCCTTCGGAGCATAGTGCTTATACTTCATTCCCGGAGCCTTGGGAGCCTCACTTCCTGTAAGCAAATGCTCTATGGCAGGGTCTACATCCACCCTTTCACAAATCTTTCTTAACATCTCAAGAGTAACGGCACCCGGTCTAAGGAGTGTAGGTATATCCGATGTAAGGTCTATAATGGTTGACTCCACACCTATACCTACCTCACCGCCGTCTATTATCATATCTACTTTGCCGTTCATATCTTCAAGCACATGGCTTGCCTTTGTCGGTGAAGGCCTGCCTGAGGTATTTGCACTCGGTGCGGCTATAGGTACTCCTGCCACCTTTATAAGAGCCCTTGCGATATCATTACTGGGAAGCCTTACGGCTACAGTGTCCAGACCGCCGCTTGTAGCATCCGGAATAATATCTCTTTTTTTCAAAACTATGGTCATAGGACCCGGCCAGTACTTTTTTGCAAGAGTGTAGAAAATATCGGGTATATCCTTTGCAATATTTTCAACATCATCTACATTTGCAATATGTACTATCAGCGGATTGTCACTCGGTCTGCCCTTTGCGGAATATATCTTTTTTGCAGCCTCTTCCAAAAATGCGTCTGCACCCAGACCGTATACGGTTTCGGTAGGGAATGCCACCAGTCCGCCGGACTTTATTATATCCGCCGCCAATTTTATACTATCATCATGATACAATTCTTCTATATCTTTATTATCTATCTTTCTTACAACAGTTTCTTTTTTTCCAATTAGACATCTCCCATATTATAGGCATTTCTTCTTCTGCTCTTTTATAATTTTCTTTATCTTGCTTTCCTCATACTTTTGCCTTACTTCTTCAAATACATCCGCATCCACCACCTTTGTGGTCTTTATCACATAGTATTTGTCATCGTTTTTTCTTACTCTTATCTTGCCTTTGACATATCCGTGCTCCGGACAGATACCTATACAGTAGTAGTTTCTTTGATTTGTGGAAAACCACTTTATCTTTTTCTTTAACATCCTGTTACATCTGTCACAGATAAGGTCGGAGTTGTGCTTTATCTGATATAGCCTCCTCCTTTGTATCAAACAGTGTGGATACAAACTTTGAATAACCTGAAAAATGCAGTAAATCTCTTCCTCCGCATTTTCTCGGTACACGGTAATAATCCAGTGAATAGTACTCGCTTACAGGCCAAAAAGTCCATTCTCTGCATTACTCTCGCCGTATAGTAAGCATCATCAAAGGCGTGGTGGAACGGTCTTCTTATATCAATACCCAGTATTTGCACGGCTCTTTCAAGCGGTATCCGATCCTGCTCTCCGTTAGAGTATCTGATATTGAAAAGCTTTTTGAAGATCATAATAAAAAAAGCGGATATTCAAACTTGTTTTTCCACACCGTAAAACTTTATATTTCTCTGAAGCTCCACAAGATCAAGGTTTCCCCAGGTACAAATTATCTTTTTATTTCTGTCGTCTATATCGCAAAATCTGTAAAAATCATTTATAGCATCTACAAATGGTACACCCTTTTCTCTTAAGCTCTCCGATACCTATCTGCACCCACTTCATGTACCTTAAAATGCATCTTCTTGTACACTTTTAGGTTTTACTACTCTGTGAAATTCATCAACTATTTCCAAATCACAATTAAGTTTTTAAGGTCTCTATTTCTATTATTTCAAAGGGAAGATCTTTATTGCTGTATTCTCTGCCGTTCGGACTTTTGATTCCACTCAAATCCAGTACTATATAACTGTCCATATCCGCCTTTTCCCGAAAAAGCACATCCGAAGATGTGCTTAGATTTTACTCACTTTTTCTCATTTTTTTATAATAGCATCTTTTCTCATCGGAATACGACAATTCTTGTTATTTCCGAACTCAACTATTACAGTATCATCTGTAATATCAATCAAGACGCCATAAAAAGCCTGCTGAAGTCTCTACAGTATCACCGACTTCAAGACTTGCAAAAAGTTCAGCCTGTTTAGCCTTCTCCTTCTTGTTAGGCCTATAAGCCATAAAGTAAAATATTGCAGCAATGAATACCACATACATTGCTACTGCACCAATTCCAAAACCGCCACCTGCATTTGCTGTCGCTAAAATATTCATAATTCTCCTCTTTAACCCTCAAGCATTGTTCTTATTTTATTATTTTTATATTCAGTATATCTTCCTTCGCGTATAGCTATACGAATCTCACTCATCATTGTATTATAGAAATAAAGATTGTGCAATACACAAAGACGCATACCGAGCATTTCATTCGCTTTCAAAAGATGCCTGATATATCCTCTTGAATAGGATCTGCAAGCAGGACAATTACATCCTTCTTCTATAGGTCTCTTATCTAACTCAAACTTTTTATTAAAAAGATTCAACTTTCCGTGATTTGTGTATACATGGCCGTGCCTGCCGTTTCTGCTCGGGTATACACAGTCAAAAAAGTCCACTCCTCTTTCCACAGCCTCAAGTATATTTATAGGAGTTCCTACGCCCATAAGATATGTAGGCTTGTTCTGTGGCAGATGTTCTACAGTCACATCCAAGATATGATACATCTCCTCGTGACTTTCACCTACAGCCAGACCGCCTATCGCATAGCCGTCAAGATCCATCTCGCTTATCTCCTTGGCATGTGCAATCCTTATATCATCAAGGATTCCGCCCTGATTGATAGCAAATAAGAGCTGCTCTTTGTTGACAGTATCCTCCAAAGAGTTCAGCCTGTCCATCTCAGTCTTACATCTTTGCAGCCACCTTGTAGTGCGGGCCACTGAAGCTTCTATGTACTTTCTCTCGGCAAGTGCCGGAGGACATTCATCAAAAGCCATAGCTATTGTAGAGCCGAGGTTTGACTGTATCTGCATACTCTCCTCAGGTCCCATAAAAATCTTTCTGCCGTCTATATGTGAATTGAAGTTTACTCCTTCTTCCTTAATCTTTCTAAGTTTTGCAAGTGAGAACACCTGAAAACCGCCCGAATCTGTAAGTATCGGTCTGTCCCAGTGCATAAACTCATGCAATCCGCCGAATTCTTTAATAAGCTTATCACCTGTCCTTACGTGCAGGTGATAAGTATTTGAAAGCTCCACCTGACAACCTATTTCCTTAAGGTCATCGGTGGATACGGCACCCTTTATGGCCGCCACGGTACCTACATTCATAAAGAGCGGAGTCTCTACAGTACCGTGGACCGTCTCCATAGTGGCACTTTTAGCTTTTTTGTCCAAAGCCTTTATCTCATATTTCATAAAATACCTAAACTACAGCACCGTTGCTGTCTTTATTTATTTCGACCTTTTTAGTCTTTTTCTTCTTCTTAGCATTCTCAGCCTTCTTCTCTTCTATCTTCTTGTCAAACTTATTGCTGAGTATATACCAGAAGACACTTGATAAGAATACTGAAGAATATGTACCTGCAACTATTCCGACCATAATCGGCAATGCAAACTCTCTGATTGAAGAAACCCCATAAGGGAACAGTATGAATATAGTTATAAATGTAGTAAGTGAAGAATAAATACTCTTGTAAGTGTCTCTGTAACACTTATATTGATAAGATCTTCCTTAGAAGTTGCCTTCGGCAAGATAGCCTTATTCTCTGATTCTGTCATATATAACTATGGTTGCATTGATTGAATATCCGAGGATTGTAAGTATACATGCGATAAATGTGGATCCTACACTCCAACGGAATATTGCATAACAAGCTATAACTACAAATACGTCATGTAAAAGTGCAAGTATTGAACCTGCAGCAAAACTGAAGTCTCTGAATCTTACCCAGATATAGATAAGCATAAGGATTGTTGCAAGCACTGTTGCCACTACCGCATCCTTTTTCATCTCTGAACTTACCGCACCTGATATTGATTCTGCCGTAATCTTTTCGGCATCTACACCGAACTTGTCTGCAAGTGCCTTATTTAACTTCTCTCTTTCATCAAGTGAAAGTGATCTTGTCTTTATAATTACCTGATTTGTACCCTGTACCTTCTGAGTCTGAGTTCCGCCTCACCTGTTACAGATTCAACTACAGGCATGATATCCTTTGAAATCTCTTCAAGGCTGTAATCCTTATCAAATGTAACATTTGTTGATGTACCACCCTTAAAGTCAAGACCAGTAGTTGAAGAATCCGCCGATCTTCGACTTGTTAATTCCTGCAAATATTACTCCTATTATAAGTACGACAGCCGCAATACTCAGAGTAATCTTTCTCATTCCAACAAAGTTTATCGGCTCTCTCTTAGGCTTTTTACCATAGAACTTAGCATCGTCAAGACCCACATTATAGAAAAGCCTTGCATAAACTTTTGTAACAAAGAGCGCGGTAAACATTGAAAGGATAATACCGAGCGCAAGTGTCTGCGCAAATCCCTTTACCGTACCTGAACCGCGAATATAAAGCACTGCCGCAGCTATAAGTGTGGTAACGTTACCGTCAATGATTGCTGAAAGAGCCTTTTTAAATCCTGAGTTAATGGACTCATATACACTCTTTCCAAGTGCAATCTCTTCTTTTATTCTTGTAAAGATAATAACGTTGGCATCCACCGCCATACCTATAGACAGTATGATGCCCGCTATACCCGGAAGCGTCAGCGTAATTTCAAATGCCGACAGCAAAAGAACTTCAAGTATGATATAAAGTGCAAGTGCAAGTACGGATGCCGCACCCGGAAGTAAGAATACTCCGATCATGAATGCAGCCAAAACCACAAATCCTACTACTGCAGCCTTCATACTTGTAGATATGGCTGTCTGTCCGAGCTTTGCTCCTACGACATTACTTCTAAGCTCTTCAAGCTCAAGTGAAAGTGAACCTATACGAATAGTGGATGCAAGATTCTTTGCTTCATCATATGAAGTCATACCTGTAATCTGTGCATTACCGCCTGTAATGGCCGTCTGAACCGTAGGATTTGAATACACTACATTGTCATAGACGATTGCGATTCTCTGACCGATAAGCTTTGCTGTAGCCTCTGCAAAAGCCTTTGAGCCTTCATCTGTAAATGTAAGTGATACAACATACTCGCTCTTACCGTTGTTATCCACGATACCGGCTTTGGCTGTTGCCACCTGATCTCCTGTAAGTACAGTCTTTCCCTGCGGGTCTACGAACAGCAAAGAACCCGGTTTTCCAAGTTCGTTCAAGATAGCGTTGGCATCGGATACACCCGGAATATCAATATTTATTCTGTTTGTTCCCTCTCTGTAAACCTCAGCCTCTGTTGAGTAGTTTTGAACTCTCTGCTGTAATTTATAGATGGTATCAGCCATATCCTCATCGGAAGGGTTTTTCTCCACTGTTTGATAAGTGATACTTACACCGCCTGCCAAGTCAAGTCCGAGTTTAATCTTTCCCATACCGAACTTGGAAGTTTTGCCGCTCTCATCCTTCTTCTCGTCAGACTTTTTCTCATCAGCTTTACTCTCATTTGCGCTCTCTGATTCTTTGCCCGACTCAGCTTGTGAACTCTCGGTGTTTGCCTTAGTTTCACCTGCCGACGAGCTTTCATCGGCTTTAGTGCTTGATGCACTCTCCTTGCTCTCTCCCGCTGCAGAAGACTCTGCACTTGTTATAGTAGTTTCTTCGGCAGTATGTGACACTTTGGTTACATTGCTGTGTTTTCCGCTTTGCAAAACATTGAAAGCCAGAAAACCTAAAAATGCCAAAACTACAAATGTGATAAAGAGAGAGGTTAAGCCCTTTTGCTTATTGTCCTTCATTATCTTCTCCTATTTTACCCAGCTAACGCTGCTTTTATCATTATTGCACATTCAATTCTCTTTTTGAAGTTCGCAACCGATATCATAAGTATCTGTAATAGATCCGTGAAGCTGTATGAATTTGCAGCACAGCCGCCACTGCAATAAAATCTTTGCATAGCAATCCTTACACTTAGGCTTTGGCATAAACATTGCACAGCTTAAACTCATTGCTGATGTCTTTTCTTTTAAGACCGTCAAACACGTTTCCAAGTAAGAACTCATCCTTACCTACAAACTGATGACATGGATATAAATCTCCCCAAGGTGTTACCGCCAGATACTCTGTACCCGAACCGCAACCTGAAAGTCTCTTTGCAACACATGGTCCTTGAGTCAAATCTATATTGAAGTGGAAGAAATTAAAACCTCTTCCTTCCTTCTTTCTCTTGATATACTCTACCGCAAGCTTATCATATTCTTCCATAATCTTCGGAATATCTTCAGCTTTTGATGGCGTAGGTTTTCACTCTCTTCGCTCACTACAGGCTCCATCTTGTCTGCTTTAAATCTGAGGTCCGCAAAGTGAATTACATCCTTTGAAAACTCCAGATTATTTCTTGTAAAAAGTACTCTGATATAGTAACTTTGGTACCTCTGCTCTTGGCAAACTTTACAAACTTGGGAACTATAGTATCATAGCTTCCCTTGCCGCCTCTTGTAGGACGCATGGCATCGTTTACTTCTTTTCTGCCGTCCAGACTCAGTACCACATTTGACATCTCTTTATTGCAAAAATCCATGATTTCGTCATTCAAAAGCATACCGTTTGTAGTTATTGTGAATCTGAATTTTTTATTGTTCGGCTCTTCAAGACTTCTTCCGTACTTTACAAGGTCCTTTACGACCTGCCAGTTCATATGGCTCACCGCCGAAGAAATCCACTTCAAGATTCCTTCTGTTGCCTGAATTTGCAACAAGGAAATCCAGCGCTCTTTTACCCACATCATAACTCATCAAAGCTCTCCTGCCGTGGTACTCGCCTTCTTCGGCAAAGCAGTACTTACACGCCAGATTGCAATCGTGAGCAATATGCAGACAAAGTGCTTTTACTACAGTCTCTCTCTCCTTGAAATCATTGATATACAGTTCATAGGTGTCCTTTGTATAGAGCTCCTCGGCATCTATAAGCTCCTGTATATCGGCTACAGCCTCTTCTATCTCTTTAGCGCTGTATTTGTCAATAAGAGCATCTTTTATCTTAGCTTTTGTCTCATCGTCAAGCTTTATAGGTGCTTCTATCTCACCCTATAAGTTTCTCTCCGACAGCTATTACATCATACATCAGCTTATCCACTACATGGACCGAACCTGAATTGACATCCAATACTATATTATATCCGTTATTCTTATACTGGTGTAACAAATTATTCCTCTTTCTATTACAAAGCAAATAGTACACGCGAAAATCCCCTAACAGTCAATGACCGAAAAGGGGTTTGATATAGCGTCTTATCTGTTAGGGTTTTCACAGCCCTGGTTTCCAACTGTACAAGATGTCTTGCAAGCTGACTGACAAGAAGTCTGGCACTCACCACAACCACCACGCTTTTAAGCTCTCTTTAAGAGTTTTCTCATTTAAAGTAACAACATGCTTCATAAACATTCTCCTTCTATGTCGATAACCGACAACGCTTTTATGCGAAATTATTTTAGCATAGTTGTATATCTTTTCAATAAATATATTTTTTTCTTAAAAAGGGTAATTGCAAAATTTTATGCTTTCGTCACCTTTTTGCGCTTCTTATATACTAAGATAACACCGAATCCGAGTGACAATCCCAGTAAAACTGCTGCCCATGAAGTAGAGAAATTGAAGATAATTTCACATTCGGAACCTTTATCTCAAAGTTTAGCGTCTCAATATCACTTAAATTTCCCGCCTTATCCTTTTGCCTGTACCTTAAGGGTGTGACTTCCTTGGTATCTCACAACAAGTTCAACCTTGCCGTTATTTATCTTATACTCATTTGATGCTAAAAGCTTATCGTCAAGCTCAAACGGATGATATCTCATCGCCCGGCAGTTCGGTACTTAAGATAATATTTACACTTCCCTCATAGCTTTCACCTTCTTTAACTCCGTTTATTATACATACCGGTTTTGTAGCATCATAGATAACTTCTACAGGCTTCATCGAAGACTTGTTACCTGCCGTATCGCTGACTTCAAGGTTAAATACATACTTGCCGTCTTTATTTATAGAGTTTAAGAACTTAAGTTCACCGCCTACAAACTCATAAGGTTCGTCCATACCGTTTATTGTGGCTGAAACTATAGAAATTTCATCAGTGTTCCAAACCTCTATACTTGGTGTAAAAGGCTTGTTTGTATATGCGCCTACAAGCTCTTCCGGCTTAAACTTAAATGTCGCACCGTTTTTATTCACTGAGAAATTGACTTTCTTTTCTGTAACATTTCCCGCCATATCATATATGGTTACGGTAAGTACATAGTTGTCGTCAATATATATAGGGTCAAGATTAAGAACATATCCGCTGCCCTGTTTCTTTGCCTTATATAAAAGCTCTCTTACCTTTCCGTCCGCAACGGATGTCAAAGTAATCTTTGATTTTGACAGATCGATATTTACATCACTGTATTTTACTACAGGTGAAACAGTCCTTGCATTTGCCGTCAAATCCTCTACACCGGTTATGGTGATATACGGCGCTGTGGAATCCACATTCACTTTTTGCTCAAACTTTACTTTATCATCCTGTGACTTGGCATTATTCTTTACAACAGAAATTCTGTATTCTCCGTCATCATCAACTAAGATATTTGCCTTGTGATTACCGCCTTCCTGACTCCATGAATATCTTGCATTTGACAATACTTCTTTTCCGCCTACATTCTTATATACAAGCACTGAATAATTATCTGCATTAAAGTTGTCATCGCTTACATTTACAGATGTGGACTTCGTATTAAGGAAACCGTTATTTTGGCCGCTTTCATTGTGTATACTTACTCTTGGCTTTACACTGCTGTAGCCGCTATGTACGCTTCCTGTTGCCCATAGGCGTAAATACTCTCTCACTTTGTACGCTGCTTGCATTGTTTTGTACATTGTTTTCAACTGTATTTGTGCTCTGAGGATTAGCGCTTTGTGTATTGTCGCCTTGCACCTCGCCAGCCTGAGTGTTTGAAGAATTTTGCACACTCACATTGCCGCTTTGTACTGTATTGGTTCTTTCACTTGTTGATGACACATTGGTTCTTACATTTGATGAACCTGTAGAGTGATTGGCGCTCTGTGTAGTAATATCTGTTGTACCGATATTACTGTCACCTCTACCGCTTCCCGGTACTTTCGGCATTGTTTGATACTTCACCTACAGTATTACTTCTCAGCCCCTTGTAGCCGGTCTGCTCTCTTCGGTAGAAAGTGTGATTCTCGGCACTTCATTAGGATCAGGTACTTCCTCAAGTGGCGGCTGTACCGCCAAGAAGAAAATCTGATTTTTGTTACCGTTTTTTGATACAAACTGCTTCATACCGTCACTGATAACATTTATCCTGCCTCTTCTTGCAATATGTACCGTACTGCCGATACCGAATAATACATTGCTTCTGTAGATTGTGATATTTGCATTTGCACTCTCCTCATTTGTAAGCGGTAAGAATCCGCTTCTTATCACAATATCCGTTCTTTGTGAATTTGCGCTTGTAGCAAGTGAAGGTGTTGCAACGGATGATGTTGCAAGTGTCGGAGGATTTGATACGTCATAGTCTTCAATATCAAGGTGTCCGCCGTTCATTATCACCTTTTTTACATTATCAAAGGAGTTCTCTATAAGTACAGGACTCCAATTGGAATAGCTCTCATCATTTGTATCTCCGAGGTCTCCGTTGTAGGCATTGTTATAGTGCCGTCACTATCTAAAAAAATGATGAAATATTTCTTATATGATAACCGTTTGTATCTCTAAAAATCAACGCTATTACCGTATTTGAAGGAGTAGCCATTGAATCAAAACTAAAAAGATCTAAAAATAATTTGTATCATAAAGCAGATACAAACGATTACCGCCATCACCTTCCTACTTCTAATATTCATAAAACTATCTCACCCCCTGCTATTAAATTTATTTCTTCAATAATTTCAAAATCGATATCCTTTTTGATATCTTTTTAATTCCTGACCGTGATAATTTTCCAAAAGAACAGTCTCTGTGATTTCTTTATGCTTATTTTGCACACTGTAATCATTTATTTTTCTTACTGCTTTGCTCTGCAAAAAGTCTGCCTGAGCCGGTCTTTTCTTAGAGGCATTGTTCTATTTTTGCATACCGGCATCCACAGACCATCTCTTCTTTGAACCGTAGTTTATGGTATCTTTGAACGCCTTTCTTATACCAAGCTTAAACCAGATGATAAAGCTTATTATAAAAGTTATACTCTGTAAAAATTCCGCTGTAATATAATATTCTATGCATCAGATGCCTCCGACATTTTGTAATTTATTCTTCAATGAAACAAAAATTTGAATTTGACTCTATATCAGGCAAAACACTTGCTTTTTGTAGACTTCTACAGAAGAATTCACATCCTTCATATCTATAAGTAACATCGTGGAAAGACTTATATAAGCTGTAGCATCATCAGGATATTTTTTTATTATATCCTTGTATTTATCCGCCGCCCTGTTATATTCTCCAAGAGTTCTATAGATATCTCCTATCCTGTTTTCAAACAGAATTGACTGTGTATTTGTAGCAAATATCAGGTATTGATCGTAGTATGTAACAGCTTCATACAGATCTTCTTTTGCTCTTTTATCCTGCAAATCAATATTTGCTCTTCTGTAATAGGCATCCGCCAATCCGAAGTACACTTCAGGCAAATACTTTTCCTTTATTTCGCTTTCTATATAAGGACTTTTTAATATCTCGTTTGCCTTATCCAAAAGTTCAATAGATTTGTCAAAAAGGCTTTTTCACCGGACTTTTTGTATAGTATAGGCATTTGCCCTGTATATCTTTGATAATGTGGTATATATTTCTACCTTTTCCTCCTCCTTTACCCCCGTATTCAAATACTCATCAATATTGTTCATATCCCTGACTATTGTCTCACTGTCACTGCCTATCTCCGACAGAGCTCTTGAAAGTGAAGAATAATACTTGGCCTGTGGGTATTTTTTTGTGTCCACCTTATCAAAATATCTTGCAGCGGTGCCGTAATCCACATCAAAGTCGGCATCTTTACTGTTCCCAAGAAAATATATCTGTCCCATTTTCATCATTATGTCATCATTTTTTTCAAGTTCTCCTTTCCCTGATGCAATCATTGAAGAAAGCACCCTAAGTCCGTTTCCGGTTTGCCCGCTTTCACAGTAATAATCAAGCATCCTTATATATGCCTCTGTTTTTTGTGGTGCTATATTTACGGCATCGTTTAAAAGTTTTAAAACTCTGCCGTCAATATCATTTTTGTTTTTATCTGACGCTATAGTCAGTGTGGCTTCAGATAAATAATTGTTGTAGACCTTGGATATTTCTCTTTTTTCCATTCCGTTTGCCGCCATTGCGACAAAAAAACTTGAAGCTGAAATCGTAATTGTAGCTGCAAAAAGGAATATCTTCTTTTTTTGCCTCCTTATATATGAGTCGTCAAGATCTTTGTAATGCTTAAAGTGCATACGCCATCTCTTTGCAGTTCTCAAATCTTCTTTCAGGGTCCTTTCTTGTGGCTCTGAGTATTATCTTTTCAAGTCCGTCTGAAAGTCTCTCATCCCATTTTCTGATAGGATAAAGCTCATAAGGCGGCTCTGACGGATTTACTCCGGTCAGAAGATGATACATAGTCGCCCCGAGATTATATATATCGGTCCTTGCATCCGTCTGTCTCAGATTTTCACCTGCAAACTGCTCGGGTGCCGCATATCCGATAGTTCCAAGACAGGTGGTATCCGAAATACTGTCATAGTTATATCTTCTTGCCGTTCCGAAATCTATCAAGGTTATCTTGCCGTCAGGCTTTTAAAATTATATTTGAAAGGCTTCAAATCTCTGTATATTATCGGAGGATTTTTGCGAATGCAGATAATCAAGCACATCACATAATTGGATTGCATACTCTACCACACTCGCTTCATCAATAGTTCCCTTTTCTGATAAAATATCGGATAATGCTCTGCCTTCCACATAGTCCATTACAATTATTATTGTATCTTCATTTTCAATTATATCCGCAATACTTGGCAAATACGGGTGCTTAAGCTCTTTTAGGAGATTTGTTTCGGTTATAAGACTCTGTCTCATCACCTCACAATTTTTATTCTTTTCCTTTCTCATCTCCTTTATAGCCCACTGTTTATTGGCTTTTTCATTCATAGCCAGATAAACAATGCTCATACCGCCCTGTCCGATTTTATTTAAAATCTTATATTTACCGTCTAAAAGGCTGCCAATCTCCAACATATCTCACCTACTTTACCTTTATCAAAGCTACGGAAATATTATCCTGCTCTCTCCTTTTAAGATTTAAGTCTATCAACGCTCTCAGTCTTTCATTAAGCTTTGAATTGTCACATCCTTTAATTGCCTTTAGAATTTCCTTTTCGCTTATCTCATGTCTGAAACCGTCACTGCAAAGTAATAATATATCTCCGCTTTTTACCTCTCCGCAAAAGATATCCGGATTTACATCCTTAGTTGCACCTATACATTGCAAGAGTACATTTCTCCTGGGATCGCTTTTTGCATCCTTTATACTAAGTTTTCCCTCCGCTATCTCTCTTGCAATAACAGTGTGGTCTTTTGTCAGCTGTGCCATACCTGCTGCCGATATTTTATAAAGTCTGGTATCGCCTACATGGCAGACAAAAAACTTATTATCCGCCAAAAGTATCGCAGTTATGGTGGTCCCGAGATATATGCCGTGTTCTTTACCATAGTAGAGCAGCCCTTCATTTTCTGAACTTAAGATGTTTATAAAATCTGTTCTCATTTGACTTTCATTCCAAACATCACTATACCTGCTGTACTGATGTAAAAACCAGTCTGAAACCGCTTCAACTATACTTTTACTTGCAAATTCACCGCAGGAGAGTCCTCCCATTCCGTCACAAATGACCCCAAGACAAACTTCCCTGCCTTTAAACTTCGCTCTTTTTAGGATAACACTGTCTTGATTACAATTTTTCTTTAAACCTACCTCAGTCTGTGCCGCCAAAAAATAATTCATATCTTATCCTATGTGAAATTCAAACTCTTCATTTGCCAAGCTTATTACATCATTATCCCAAAGTTCCACTTCCAAACTCGGTGATACCTTCTCACCGTTCACTCTGGTAAAGTTAAGTGACCTTAAATCTCTGATAAAATATGCTCCGTCCTTTTGAATTATTTCCGCGTGGTTTCTTCCGACCGAAGAGTTGTCATCTATACAAAAGTCCACATAATTTTTTTCTCTTCCGATTCTGAAGTCGGATTTATCTATCACTATCTTTTCACCCGTTCTTCTCCATATCAAGAATGAATTTATGATATTAGGTGAAAATCCCAGCAATGTGGTCTCACCTATATTTGAAGGATTTTGTAATACTGTGGTCTCACCGTATGTAGCCTTAGGAACCTGTTTTACACTCTCAACCGGCTTATTTTCCTTCTCCTTCTTTTTGCCAAACAGTGAGAATTTCTTTTTCTCTTTCTTATTTTGGCTTCCTACATTCAACGGTTCTTCTCTGCCCGAATCAAAAGATTGTTATTATTGTTTCTCTCAAATCCTGACTCTGTTGAAGCCCCTACTTCCTTTTGCTTACCGAGGCCAAACAATCCTTTTTTCTTTTCAACCTTTTGTGGCTGCTTATCAAAACTTGCAACTTGAACTGCGGCATTCGGGATTGATATATTTTTATATGAGTTATCGTTATTTTCAAAATTGGTATTTGCCTGATATTGCCTTTGTTGTAGCGGTTTTGAAATATTTTCTTCATATTATATACCTTCCTGTCGGCAAGCTCTTTTTTTCTCCGTAAACTCATCACTTCTTTCGTCTTTTCTTATATTCGGCTTTTTCAATATATCTTTTTGCTTTCAGTGCATCAAGCATATTTAAAAATTGTCATATGAGAAATTCTCTTCCTGTGAAAGCTGTTTGGTTATATCGGATGCAAAATACGCAGCCTTTTCATTATTTACCATCATATCAAGTAAGAGGTTTTTAAAAATGCATTCACGCTGACATTATTTCTTCTATTATATATAGGTAATAAAAATCAACCTTACATTATTGCCTTCTACAAATATATAATCGTTTTTCAAGTATTACCTGATCTTCCAAAAAGCATATACTCTTCTATGCAGCTCATATCTTTACAAATATTTTCAAATACCGCTAAAAGATCCTCTTTTGTAAGTTCCTCCGTTATATATTCATTTAGACTCTTTGCTTTTTCCGACTTGATACTTAAGCTGTGTTTTTGTATCATTTGTTATCATGTCTCACAGGAAATAAAGCCTCAACATCATTGTTTTTCATCATTCCGATACTTACATTGTCAAGCTTTTCATTTTCATCAATTTCATATATAAGTTCAATACCTTTGTCGGTTGTATTTTTCTTAAACATATATGCCTCCTATCTCAAATTATCCAAAAAAGGAACCTGCCTCAACACATCTGTCAAATCATCACTTGCATTATATCTTTTTACAAATTCTCTTACGGAAAGGTCTGCCGGTATAGACACGGCATTTACATCTTTTACCTTATTGCAGATAATGGTTATTTTTATTGGTTATATCGATATTTCCGCCGTTTTCAAGCAGCTGCAGCGCTCTGTTCAAATCCGACATTTTCTTCATACCTATGGCACTCTCTTCAAATACAAGGATTATCTTATGTGCAAGCTTGGAGTAAAGTTTCAATCTGCTTCCCATACATAGGTCACTGTCTATAATTATATGCCTGTATTTGCCCATTCCCTGTAATTCTCTTATCAAAAGTTCGATATTTTCATCATTCATCTCAAGCATATCAAGAGCAATTCTCGCCTCATTAAAGAAATCAAGTCCTTCTCTACTCTTTACCACGCTGCTTTCTATCTTCAGCGGAACATTTTGCTTTTTACTCTTGATTGCATATATTATTTCATCAAATCCTATACTTCCCTCACCGTCCATAAACAGTTTGGATGTATTCAGAAGTTCAAAGTTTAAGTACAAAGTAGGTATACCCTGCATTGCAAGTCTCTTTCCGTATGCAATAGCCAGTGATGTCGCACCTGCACCTCCGTTTACAGGCATAAAAACTTCTACAAGAGTATTGTTTCCGTCATTGAACTTATATGCAATATCTCCGTTTGATGAATCCGCCAGAATATTTAAAATCTCCTTATATATCTTCTCAGGCTTTTTGAACTTATTTACAGCCTTTATATTGTTCTTTCTTTCTATCAAATCCCTGTCACACAGATACGCCACGCTCATCTTCTCGGTATAGAACGATAAATCGTCTTCAATATCCTCAGATACAAGCAATACATCAATAGGTTTGTTGCCCCTGTTGCTCTCAAATGAATCTAATGAAGAAAAATGTCATTATTTCTATTTTTGTCATGATAATTTTTAATATAAAAGTCTGACAATCTCTTCCTGTAATACTCATCACTATCTACCAAAGCCAGTCTGATTTTCATTAAAAACCTCCTATTTTACAAGTTGTATGAATTTTATGCCGGGCTTTCTGACTACAGCAACACCGCTGTTGTTAAAGTTGCCCGCTTCATTAAACTCAAAATCAATAACTACAGTATTATTTTTGTTTATATAACCCCACTTTTTTCCGTCATATACCGCCGCAAATCCGTTTGAAAAAGGCTTTGCATCACTGTAGTCGGTCATCAATTCCACTTCACCTTTTTTGTTTGCAAATCCCCACTTGCCGTCTTTTTTTACCGCTGTAGGTTCATCCGATACAAAGGCCTTCGCTTCATCAAAGCCTTCACTATCCTTTACCTTTCCGTCAAGTCCGAAAATATGGTACTTTCCGTCAAGCTTTGCAATGTATACATTCTGTGCTGTGGCAAATCCGCATTCATCCAACACCACATCATCATATATATAATCTGTAACCTGTGAAAAATCCGACTTTATAATCGCCCATTTGCCGTTATTTTTTACCGCAGCTCTCTTACCTGCAAAACTGCTTGCAAAATCATAGGTGTTTTTGCTTGCCTTTTTTGCATTTGCGTCAATATAAGAGTACTTACCTTCACTACAATAAGGTGCCAAATTATTACCGAATACTCCAAGGCTTTCTACATTAAAGTCAAGTGCAAGCTTTTTATATCCGTTCTTATCAATATAGTACCAATCATTATCCTTACACACCGGAGCATACTCAGGCTCCTTGCCGTACGGATAAATTTTGTCATATATAGCCGCTATCTTATCGCTGCCGTCAGACTTTAAAAGTCCCTGTTTATTGTCATCCACAAACACATAAAAACCGTTGCCGTACATCTTTATATCATCACTTCCCGAAATACACTTCGGAACAGCTTCCCCTAAGTTTTCCTTGAAGTGCCAAAAAATCTTTATCTTCCGCATTCTTTTCAAGGTAAGCATTGACAAGCTTAAGTGCATTTACAGTCTGCTTCCTGTCTATATAGTAGTCTGTCATTTTTTTTGCTACATTCTTAGGATAATTATAGCTTTCCAGTATGGCGTTCCCCTGTTTTTCAAAGTCATTATACTTTTTGAGTTTCAGGTAATCATCCAACATGGCTTCCTGTACAGGCAACTTATTCTTTGTATACTCAAGTGCCTTCTTATACTGGTCAATGGCGTCTATGTAGATTTCCTTTGACTCCAGAGTCTTTGCATTTTTCATATGCTCCGTATAGCTTTTATATTTCTCGGCATTTCCGCCTATTATATTTCCCCAACCTAACACCAACAGTAAGATTATTATAGGTGCCAATATTCTCTTCATATTCATATATCGCTCCTAAAATCCCAATATCATACAAGCCGTCACTCCGAAAGCCACAAACGGTCCGAAAGGTATCTCATCTTTTACACAGGCCTTCTTTGAAATTACTTTTATCAACCCGTATATTGCAATGGATATAAGTGCCACTAAAAGTACTCCCATAAGTGCATATGTTCTAAGGTACAGACCTAAGGCTCCTACAAGCTTTATATCTCCCATTCCGACTCCGTTTGCTTATCGCTTTGCTTGCCGCAAACAACACAACTCCTATCAGCATTGCAACAAGTGAGTCTATAAATATTGCCAATGCTTCCACACTGTTTGTAAAAGCATTTATTATCATCATCACACAGGCGACGGCTATAATGCATACAACCACTTCATTCGGTATTATCTTTTCTCTATAGTCAATTCCTGCCGTTATCAAGGTTATAGAGATTATCGCTAATGCTTTAAAAGTTTTAAGAATATCAAATGCATATATTTTATATAAAACTCCTATCGCTATACCTACCGAAAGATAAATTACAAATAACATTATATTTTTGTTTCAGATTGTTCGTATTATATCTTTTTTTATATAAATATTGTAATAATATACGCAGTCAGCATAAATGCTATGCAAAAAAACTAAGTTCACCATCGCCCATCTCCTATTCTGTCGTATATAGTTTCAGCACTATTCCGTTTCTGCTTGCGTATTCAGTTGCGGCTACTATAGCCTTTTGCTGATCTACACTAAGTTCTTTATTCTTTAACACCAGATAATAATATTTTTTTATTGTATTTATCCGTGTGATATTTCCCTTGTTTACTGAAGCCCTCAAGCCTTTTTCATATCTTTTTTTATTGCCCTTAAGAACTTGCTTCCGTCCTGATATTCAATCATATCGGTATCCATACTGTGAGTTCTTGCAATATATTTTTCACTTTCATTGAAAATACTTATATCTTTGAATTCGTTTGAATCCAAATTTCTTTTCACCACCGTATTGTCATAGTTGCTTATCTCTTCACCGCGCTCTTTGGTATTCTTATCCCATACCGATGCAGGGATATTCAATTTATTGCTCGCAGGTACTACCGGAGTAATATTATCAAAATTGTCCTCTTCGCCCGGTTTTTCTTCCGCACCGTCTTCCAACGCCGCACCTGCCACATTTCCTCCCGCTTCATTCGGTTCGTTAAAGCTTCCGTCGCCTATCCACGCCCTTGTTGAAGCCGTATTCTTCAGTCTTAAATCAAATTTATCTACAAACGGCAGGGGGATCCTCATTTTATATGAGGCGCATATCTCGATACTTTTTGCATATCGAGAAAAAAGCTGACCCCCAGTAATTTATTCCGTTTTTTCCGCCCTGTACCCCGAGGTTTTCAAAGTATCCTTTGGGAAAACCTGCGAGGTACTTGTTTGTAACGGCTCTGCTTATCGGCATCGCTACCGCCAGCTTCACCGCATCATATGCTCCGTCCTTTATGACCGCCAATATTCCGTTGAATATCGCTTTTTCATCTGAGAAGTAGTCTGTAACCGATGTGTACATTGCCTGTCCGGAATCATATATTTCCTGTGCACTCTTTCCTACGTTTTCCATTTGAGCCATTATGTCTTCCGGATATGCCTGTGAGCTTTCGTCCAATATGTTGTTGGATACATCTGTAGCATTTTCAAGGCCGTTCGCACTGGCATTGAAAAATACCTGTATTGTATTCAACATCTTTTTTGTCTTATCGCTAAACTCTCCCGCATCGTTTGAAGCAGTCTGTCCTATATTGTGTACTCCCAGCTTCTTGGCTATATATGAGTATTCGGATATTTGTTTTGCCGACTGGTCTATAGCGTTTTGTATGCTTGTATATGCTCTATACACATTCAACATACTAAGCAGTGCCATATACGCCGCAATAAAAATCATCAATATAAGACTGGCTTCCACTGTAATAAAACCTTCCTGCTTATCCCTAGCCATAACTTTGCTCTCCTTCTTTAACGCACTACTTTCCAAGCTTCCGGTAGTCTTCTTTATTTGTAATTTATACTGTTTTCAGTACCGGCATTAGCCTTACTACATCCACTACCTGCTACTGTTAACAATCCTAATAAACCAATTGTCATCAGTATTTTTATATATTCTCCTTAATAGAGTTTAATCTTCAAGTTTCCAATACTCTTGAAAACTTGTAAGACCGGACATTGAGGATTCTGCCGACTTCTTTAGCTTCTCGTAATTTTCTTCCATAGTCTTTGCTTCCTCTTCATTTGACATATCTACAGGTCTAACTCCCCATACAGCCATTCCCATACCAAATCCTGCTGTATTATCTACTGCACTGGCTCGGCATCTTTTTGGGCTAAAGAAATAATAAGCTATATATTTAGTCTCTTACCCACTCAGGATCATAAGTATAGTTCGGATCTTTCCTCGTGACATCTATATGTCCCTCTTCTCTTATAAAAATCTCTTCCTCCATAACTAACCTTTTTCTGTATTATCTACTATAACTTCATACTTCTGTTCACCGTGCATATTATACATTCTTCTCATCATTTAAAAATGAATCCCATATGCTACTCAATCCTTTTCATTTTCTGAAGGAATTTTATCAAGATCTTCACTGTATTCTACATGCCAAATATTTTCTGCATCATATTGACTGACTACAAACATTTTTGGAAAAACAAGATGCAGGTTCTCCTTTATTTTCATCAAAACCTAGTACAAGATCATTTGTTTTCAATAAACCCTGCCTGAGGGAAACGCACTGTTTTCATCCAAATCTATCATTCCGATAGTCCCTCAATGTTGCCTCTTGTTTAAAATCCGACCTTTTTGTTTTTTTCTTACTCACCGGCGTACTCTCAGCCTTCTCACTCTTGCTTTCCGTTGATATACTTTCATTAGCTACACTGTTACCTTCGGTTTCAGCATTAGCCTTACTACATCCACTACCTGCTACCGTTACCAATCCCTAATAAACCCATTATCATCAGTATTTTTATATTTTTCATATATTCTCCTTAATATCCAAGTATCTGACATCATTGAGCCATCCTTCATGGAAAAACCTTCTCCGATATAGTAGAGTGAATCTCTTAGGTGTATAGAATACTTTTTCACTTAATTATTTCTGACTTGTCAATTTCCAATAGTCATCTAAACTTATAAGTGTTTCCATAGAAGCTTTGGTTGATTTTTTCAGCTTTTCATAGTTTTCTTCCATAGTCTTAGCTTCAGCTTCATCCGACATATCTACAGGTCTTACACCCCATATTGCCATTCCCATTCCATAGCCTTGGTTATCATCGGCAGGATTTGAACCGGCACCTTCAGGACTGAAGTAATAATATGCTATATATTTGCTCCTAACTAACTCCGGGGAATATGTATTTGAAGGATCTTTTCTTGTTACATCTATATGCCCTTCCTCTTTTATAAAGTCTACACCGTTGTAAGTAACCTTTTCACTATTATCTACAATCAATTCATACTGTTGGTCAGAATGCATTTTGTACATTCTTCCATCCTCTAAGAAATCCTCCCATATACCCTTCAACCCTTTTAAGATTCCAGGTATTTTTTCCAGATCTTCACTGTATTCTACATGCCATATTTCTTCTGCAGATGTTTTATCAGTACATTCACGTTGATAAAAACAGGAAGCAAGCTCACCTTTATTTTCATCAAATCCTAATATAATACCACCTGCAGGAAAGAAACCAGCTTTTGGGAACTCACGGTCTGCCATAAGATCCATCCCACCAATAGTTCCAAGTGTTATAGGATATTCAAACTTATTTTTCTGTGCGGTTTTTTTTGTAGTTTCTTCTACCTTACTTTCTTTTGCAGTAGTTTCACCGGTTGCAGTACTTCCTGTACTTGTATCAGACTTACCACATCCGCTTCCGATAATACTTGCTGTAGCCAATATACCTATAAGCAACATTCTCTTTACATTTTTCATTTTCTTAATTTCGCCAAAAGGCATCCTCCATATTTAGTATCCTAATACACCCTTATAATTTATAGGATAACCGAATTGATCGTCACCCAATATAAATTTCTCGTTATTATTGTTAAATGTCTCCAAGTTCATAAATACAGGCTGTATCTGTGCTTCGGCTTTTACCTGTAGCAGCACTGTTGCTTTTTGCATAGAGAATCCTTCTCCTGCATAGTACAGTGAACCTTCCTTACTTGCATTGGTCTGTATAAGATTTCCCATCCTGCATATTACACTCTGTTCATCTATCAGATACTGTATAGCCAGGAAAACCATAAGATAATCTTTGTAGCTCATCTCAAAGGTGGAATTTGGATAATTTAATAGAGTTTACTTTCCAAGCTTCCAATATTCTTGTAAGCTTATAAAACTGTTCATAGATGCTTCTGCCGACTTCTTAGCTTCTCATAGTTTTCTTCCATAGTCTTTGCTTCAGCTTCATCCGACATATCTACAGGTCTTACACCCCATATTGCCATTCCCATTCCGTAGCCATTCATATCATCAACTTTATCTGCTCCGGCTCCTTTAGGACTGAAATAATAATATGCTATATATTTGGTTCTGACCAACTCAGGATGTTCTGTGTCTTCTGCTTCTTTTCTGGTAATATCTATATGCCCTCTTCTTTTTATAAAAGTCTTGTCCTCCATAACTGACCCTTTTCAGTGTTATCTAGGTATTATCTCATACTGCTGTGCTGAATACATAAATATACATTCTTTCGTCTTCTAAAAAAGAGTCCCATATATTCGTTAGTCCTTTACATATACTCAGGTATTTTTCTCCAAGTCCTCACTATATTCTATATTCCATACATTCTGTGCGTCGAGTTTCATTAATACATATTTGATCATAAAAACATGATGCAAGTTCTCCTTTATTTTCTTCGCAACCAAGTATAAAGACCATTGGTTTTAAAAAACCTGCTTTAGGGAAAGAAGTGTCTGCTTCAAATCTATTGCCCCTATTGTTCCTATCGTTTCACCAAATTTGAAACTCTTTCTTTTTGAATCCGACTTTTTAGTATCTTTTTCTTTACTCTCTGATAAGGTATTTTCTTTAGTTTGCAGTACTTTCACTATTTATATTGTTTTCAGTACGGCATTAGCCTTACTACATCCACTACCTACTGCTGTTACCAATCCTAATAAGCCCATTATCATCAGTATTTTTATATTTTTCATATATTTCTCCTTAATATCCAAGTACTCCCTTATAATCTATCGGATAGCCAAACTTACCTTTTATTTTAAATTTTTCATTGTTGTTATTAACCTTCGGTATTTGCAAAAATACAGGCTGTATCTGTGCTTCGGCTTTTACCTGTAACAGTACTGACGCATTCTGCATTGAAAATCCTTCTCCTGCATAGTAGAGTGAACCTTCCTTACTTGCATTGGTCTGTATAAGATTTCCCATTCTGCATATAACACCCTTTTCATCTATCAAGTACTGTATTGCGAGGAAAACCATCAGATAGTCCTTATAGCTCATATTAAATGTAGATGCCTTTAGTCTTATCAAAACCGTTCAACTCAAGCTTATCCTTACCTTCGCCGATAGTCATTGCATCCCCACCTGCACCTTCAAACTCCTTGTTGAACTCATTTATCTTATTATTGATAGCTTCCTGTGCGCTACTGTTTGCAGCATCTAACGCATTTCCTACACTTTTTTTAAGCTTATCTTGCAGTTTACTTTTTATCCAATATAGAATTTATTCTATTCTTTAAAACTATCCTTTCTATCTTTAAAGAACTTTATCTATACTCTTATTTAGCTGCAATGTTATATCATTAATATTTTCCTTTGTGACTCCTGTTGTCTGCATTATATAAGATACAAGTTTTTCCTGACTTTCACTATTATTGATAGATTTAAATGCCTCAAGCTTTTGCCTTAGCTACCAGTCCACCTGTTGCCACCTCTGATTCCATATCATCCTGCATCTTATCAAAGCATTCCTTAATAGAATTCTTCAGCCTATCTTCAAGTCCGTCTCTCGCATCTCCCACCTGTGCCATACACCAAATCAGCTTTTCCTGTATAGGTGCCTGTATAGAAGCTATAATAGATTCTGTCGATGTATCAACAATTTCAGATACATACTTATCTAATGTATCATTAAAAACTGTTTTTAGCTTCATCTGTATATTCATTCATCTTCTTATACAATGTACTTGCTGCACCTTCAGCCACAACCTGACCAATCCTTTCAAATCTTGTTCTCCATGCCTGTGGATTTTTATAAAGAGGAACCGACTTTCCGTCTACCAGATCGTTGACATCAAATACACTCTCAGTAAGTGCCGCTGCAAGCAACAGTACGTTTTGTACTATAGGTACAAGAAATCCTGTAGCCCCTGCAATCGTCATGGCCATTGTGAGTGCTTCTGTCTTTAACGCACTGTCACTTGTATAGGCGTATATCGCATTCAGTAAAAACCTTACTCCGAATATTCTTGTCTTTACTCCCTCTACATTGTTCTTCAGTTTAGGGTCTCCCAGTAATATATACTCCTGCTCCGCCCTGTAGGCTTCATTGTTTTTTTCACTGAAAGGTACTCCTGAAAGAGTCTTCTCAGCTTTATTTCCACCTGCTTCTCTATTGGTTGTATAGCAACTGAACATCGTAGTGGTATATGCCATCAAATAAAGCTTATCTCTTCCGCCTGTCAATATCTCACCTATCCTGTCAAATCCTGAAATAGCTTTACCTGATGCTTCAAGTGCATTATCTGCCAGATTATTCTCATCACTGCTTTGTAAATCCTCTGCTGTAGCTCCATCCATAATCTGTGCAGCCTGCGCATTCGATGCCATTACATCAGATATATTTACATCACTTATCTCCACCGGCTCAGGCTTATTGTCAACATATGTACCGTTGATCATCTCTTTTCGCTTTTTCTTTGCATCTGCATCTCCTTCAGGCTTAGTTGCAGAACTGTTTCTTTCTAAAAAAGCAAACAGCGGATCCACATAGTACTTTGAGTCACCCTCGTAGCATTCCACTCCAAGGAAGTTTCTAAGCTTAGGATCCTTATATTCATACTCCGAATCTACAAGCTTAAAACCACCTTCGTTATCACCGTTTTCTACCACTTTAGGTATTTTACTTGGAATATTTTGCTCAAATCCCATAAATAACAGATTCTCAGTAGGTCTGTACGCTCCAAGTGTATGTAACGCATTCTGCTTTGACTCCACTTCCTCTTTAGTAGTCAGATTGTCGCTGCCTGTTAAGCCTTCCACATAGGATATTATACTGTCTACCCATTCATCATCAGTTGCCTCTGAGGTGGCAGGCTTTTATACCTGCATATTCAAAAAGCTTCCAGATTTGCCATAACCTTTGATGAATAGTCTATAGATCTTTGAAATATTTTTTTATCATTTCATCAACATATCCTATTACTACTCCTGTAGTCTTAGTATCATGGTCTTGTTGCATATCCACTTTTACACCTGATTCCGCCATATCCCCGATATGCATATTCCAGTTTTCGGCAATACCCTTTAATACTTCAGACTCAGACTTCAATTTTATAAAGCTTTTCCTTTATAGTCTCAGCTTCAGATTTCAGACTGCTAAACCAAACATAGTAATCCCTTGTTGTCCTCATTTGTGGTATAGCAAGAAGATTTATATCCTTCCTTAAATCTGCCAAATATTTATCTCTTAGGTTGTTTATATTAAAGTTTGGTCCGTATGGCTCATCTGATAATTCACTACTTCCATAATTAGCAGGTACAACCTCATTTTCACCTGTCCTGCTCCAGTCACCTTTAAATGATTTATTATACCAACATTCTACTCTGTTCCACTCATCAGTTAAATCTTTAGATTTCTTTTCCAGCTCCGATATTCTGTTTGAATAGTCATGTTCATCATCACTGGCAGCAATCAAACTCTTTATCTCATTTTCAGTAGCCAACTTTATCATCCTCATATTCTTTTTTTGATGATGTATATCTGGCATTAACTGTATGAAACCTTTTTACATCTACTTTATACTCATTATAATACTTTATATAATCGCTAAATCTATCATACTCTAAAGAAGCATTTCCACTTGGTGTATTCTGTATACGATTATGTGCAAGTGAACTTGTGACTGAATAAAAATCTGATTTTAGTCCACTAATGTCATTTTCAAAATCTGATACATCATCCTTTAACTTACCACCCGACGGTTTACCGTCGTTATAAAGCCAATACTCATCGCTACCAAGCTTTGGTAACTTATTCACTTGTACATAGCTGACTGCATCCATTGTGGCATACGGAAAATTGACATCTCCTAAGTCAAATACACTTGTCTTTATTTCTTCAGGAGTTTTAAATCTTCCGTCTATAAGTTGATCCTCATACTTTCTTGAATGCTCATATATAGATATACATAAATCTTGTATCTCCTTTAGCTTTTTTTCATAATCTTTTTTTATCTTCCAACGCCTTTTTGTTGAGCCGGCAATGATTTTTAGAATATTCATTTTCTCCAAGAATCCATATCCTATAACCGCCGGTGCTCTGTACTTCATATAGTCAAGTACCTGTGCCCTTAAAATATTTGCATTGGAAAGATTTGCACCTGCCGCCTGACTTACTTCAAAAACCCCGTTGGCGAGTTTCATTTTCATAATATCTGAAATCTCATCGCTTCCGCTTCCTGATAAAGCTATATCAACAAGTTCTTTTTACCAAAGCCTTGGTCATGCAGGCCGCTGCTTTTTAATGTCGCCTCAAAATATACTTCCAGATTTATCATGTAAATTCCGTCATATTCTTGGAAATGGCAAAGAGTCCGTATGTATCCTGAAGTACCGAGTTGTAATATGTCAGTCCTGCATTAAGTGCCATATCTCCTGCACCTGAAACTATATTTCTTGCAAGTATTATTCTTCCCCCCGTCTATTAAAACGGTTGTAAATATCATTACTATCGTCAAAATAAGGGACATAAATACAGTCAACGATCCATGTTTATTATAAAATATTTTCATATACTCACCTGCCTGTCCCTCCCAGTTTATCTCTTAATGTCTTTAGCTTGTTTACATAGACATCGACCCTTTCCTTCAGATTGAATCTCTCTAAGAGGAAGTCTATCAAATCCGCTCCAAGGTCGATGTCTCTTACAAATTCTGTTGCATTTGAGGAAAATGCGTAGCCGGATTCTTTGAGTGTGAATTCTTCCGGTGCGCCTACCAAGCTCAGTGCTTTGGCAAGTCCCTTAGGCAATTTAATTCCGTACTTTGTATTGGCCTTGACCGTAGGTGTTATTATACCTGTGATTTCTATATCCGAATCCGCTGTAAGACCACTGACCATAGTATATTTTTGCAAAAGTTCATTCAGTTTGTTTTCAAAACCGTTTCCCACCTCATCCTTACTTCTGAAAAAACCTGCATACAGTTTTCTCTCTTTATAATAGCTGTCAACTCCTGACGCATTCGGAAAGCTCATAACATCTATATCAATTCCGCTGCTTGCAGGCGCCAGATACTCTTCATATCCTGGATATGCAGCTTCTCTGGCTGCCTGTGAAGCAATCTTTGTTGTACCAAACTGTACAAGGCTTTGTTCCAGCTTCAAAAGCCCAAGTACCAACATCGCTATTATTGTAAAGATAAACAGTGGATATATAAGTGCAGCTTCTATCATCAATGTCCCACGATTGTTCTCACTACGCATATCCCCTCCTTAGTTACTTTATACTACGGCTGTGCTGCTCCACGACTGTCAACGAATGATGTTAACTGTGCAAATACCTTTTCAACTGCTCCTTTAAGCTGCTGATTAAATAAAGCCGCCAGTGCTATTATGATTACTATAAGTACCATAACCGCTACCATATCTGATGCGCCGCGCTCTTCTTCCTTAAACGCCTTAAGAGCACCCTGAAGTTTCACCGCCTGTGCCATAACGAACAGATCAATAAGTTCAAACATTTTTTCCATCTTGTTTCTCCTCTCTTTGAACAAAATAATATTTATGTAAAAGCTTTAGTCGACATAAGCTCCAACATCAAAATTTCAGACTACCGAACATAGGTACTATTATCAAAATCAATACTCCCGCGAATATAAGTCCTATCGGCAAAAGAAGTTTATTGCTTGCCTTCTCACCTTTTCTTTTTACTTCGTGTTTTTTCTCTTCCCACGCCTCCGTACTCATATCTTTTAGGAACTGTACCACCTCGTTGCTACCTTTTTGAAGATTTTGTATCATCATTGTTGAAAATTTTCTGAGAGACTTTATAGAACATCTCTCTCCGAATGTTTTGTACGCTTCCACTTCCTGCATACCGTTGCTAAGATCCATAGCTGTATTTCTCATTTCCTGATACAGCATGCCCTCATTCGCATTTGCAACCTTTATCCACGCTTCTCTTATAGGCATACCTGCGTTTACAAGTAAGGTAAGCTTTGAAAGCATTCCCGGATAATCTCTTAAAAGTTCATCTCTTCTGGCATTTATCTTGTCGTTAAGCAACTCATCCAGATACCATATCATCAAAGCACTTATCGCTATTCCGACAGTTACCAGCTTGTAATTACCGCTTATTCCGGTCAGCATAAACATCAACAGCGTCAAAACTATCGCAAATGTTAACTGTCCTCCTCTTAATAAATAAAAGTAATAAGGACCGTATTGCTTCCCGTATATTTCTGAAATAAGCTTTATCTTTCCTCTCGCATTCTTGCTGTTCATATCAAAATGTATCAGCTCCATAAATCCGAAACCTATGTAATATATATCACTCAGCGGATACTCCCCGCTTGGTATACCTGCCAACACATCATTAAACTTTCCGCTGAACTTAAAGTGTAAATATAATACAAACAGTGCAAATGCTGTGGCTAATATCATAAGTATCATATTTTTACATCCTTATATTGACTATTTCTTCCCATCATATAAGCTGCCCCAAACAGTAGTATTGCAAATATCTTTACAGTCACGGTAAGCGGTGTGTTGACTACCGCAGACATTGTGCCTATTCCGCTAAGTGCACTCATTATTATGAGCGGCATTACCATCATAATATTCAGCTCATTTTCTTTTTCCGTGAGAATTGTCTTTATTTCCATCTCAATTTCTATCTTGTCATTGATTATCTTTCTGCTGTCCCATACAACCTGCCTGATATCTCCGCCCTGTCTAAGTCCCGACTCAAATGTTGCGGTAAAACTTTCCACATCATCAAGCCCGCATCTTTCCGCAAAATCTCTAAGCAAGTCCTCAATGATTATATTGTTGGTCATACCGGCTATTATAATTCTGGTCTCATTTACTATATCCGACTTCTCACCGTACAGACTTAAAAGATCCTGATAGCTTTCCGCAAAGGCCTCCATTGTATTCTTTCCTGATGAATACGATGTGGTAAGTGCCTCAAGCAAATCTCTAAACTCTATGAGCAGGTCTTTTTGTCTCTTTTTCTTTACGATATTTTCTATAAAATTTTTATTGCAGGTATACCGCAAATACTTCCCAGTATTACCGCCATAACCGTTATTCTGAAAAAAATATCATCACTACCACGAACCCGAGTGCAAATCCTATCAAAAAACCTACAAGATAATCTGTCATTCTCATATGGTATATATGATAATCATCCGCATTTCCCATAAGTCCATGCTTTTCTACATATGTGTCTTCCTTCTTCTTTAATATTCTTTCAAACATCAGATAACTCCTTTATATCCCATAAGCTTCAGTTTAAACGTATTCTTTAGCGGATTTTTCGTTCTCTTCAGTTCTCCAACCACTCTTTCCATGGTGCTTTCTTCATTCTCTTCAAAGACATATAGCGGATTTAACTCTATCTCACCGTCTTTTAGACCTACAACCTCCGTTATTTCCATAGTCTTTCTACTGTGATCTCTCAGCCTTGAAAGGTGTATTATTATATCCACGGCTGATGCTATCTGCTGCCTTATCGCTTCAAGAGGAAGTCCTTCAGCACCCATAAGCACCATTGTTTCAAGCCTGCTTAGCATATCCACAGTTGAATTGGCGTGACCTGTTGAAAGTGAACCGTCGTGACCTGTATTCATAGCCTGAAGCATATCCAGTGCTTCCGCACCTCTTACCTCTCCGACTATTATTCTTTCGGGTCTCATACGAAGTGAGGTCTTTATCAGATCTCTGATGGTAATACTTCCTTTTCCTGAAGAATTTGAATTTCTGGTCTCCAGCTTTACCAGATTATCGATACCTACTATCTGAAGTTCAGCCGAATCCTCAATAGTAATTACTCTTTCGGTGTTTGGGATATAATTAGAAAGTGCATTTAAGAATGTGGTCTTTCCGCTTCCTGTTCCTCCGCTTATAAAGATATTGTATTTTGCTTTAACCAATGTTTCTAAGACCTTGGCAATCTGTGGGGTAATTGATTTATATTTTATGAGTTGCTCCACTGTCATCGGTATTTTAGAGAATTTACGAATGGTTAGAGTAGGTCCTTTTAATGCTACCGGCGGTAATACAACGCTTACTCTCGAGCCGTCAGGTAATCTTGTATCCACAATAGGATTTGACTGATTTACCTCTCTTCCCGCTCTACCTACTATTCGCTGTATAATATCCTCCAGCTTTCTTTGACTGTCGAAGCTCTGATTCAGTCTTTGTATCTTTCCGCTTTTCTCAATGAAAATCTCGTCGGTACCGTTTATCATAACTTCTGTGATATCATCATCCTTTATGATCATATCAAGCAGTCCCAGACCTCTTATTGATGAATAAAGTTCGTCAGTCAAATTAACTCTTTCCTGAATTGGAACATAGACCTCACCCAATTGCTCACTGACCAACTTTTCAAGCTTTACATAAAGCTCATCATCCTTTAATCTGCTTAAATCAAAATATTTAGATATATATTCTCTTGACTTGTATAAAAAAAGTTTTTGCGTTCCAAATCGTCCATGCTGTTTCCCCTTAAACATAATTTATAATTATATCTAATATATCTTCTGTAATACCAACAATTTGTACCAAACCTTATGGCACGATTATATCCACCTCACTTTCAGGTGTCAATACGCCTCTGTTAAGTTTGTGCAAGTTTTTTTTGACGACGTTTTTTCATTGTGAGAGTTGCACAATCTAAGTTTCTTTTTTTTATGAGAGATAACCAAAAAACGAGCCTCTACCGTAAGAAAAACGTAAGAATTTTTGACACAGAGCACAGGTTATAGAACAGGCGCACATTACACTGTCGAACAAATATTCACAATAAAAAAAGCCTGCCTTTCGGCAAGCTTCAATAAAAATCAAAAAAATATTAAATATTTTTTTAAGTATATTGTAAGTTTTGACAAAAAATTGTAAAACTATACTTTCTTTATTTCAAACCTGAAACTTTCATATTCCTCTCTAATCCTTGGAATAAGGAAGCCTCCGTTCATCCAGACTCTTCCTGTTCTCTTTGCTCCGGCTATCTCATATACCGCAGTTTCATCAAGTCCTCTCGGATAAACGTAGATATTTGACTCATTTGCCTCAAGGCTCTGAACCACCGCACTTAAAAAGTCCGAAAGGACTTGTCCTTACTACTGTCTGCCAGGCACAAACTCTGTTAGAATCATATGGACTTGTAAGTCTGTAGTAGTCTCCCTCATGTACCAACTCGTCATACTTTAAATAGTCCTTTACCTGAGACTTCACCATTTCCTGCTCGTCTTCTGAAATCTTGTTAAGGTCAAGCTCATAACCGAATGTACCTGCCATAGCTACTGTAGCTCTGGTCTCAAAAGGTGTCCTTCTCATAGTCTGATGGTTCGGAGATGCCGATACATGAGCTCCTGCGCTGCCTATCGGGATATGCAAAAGAACTTCCGTACTGAATCTTGAGTCTTTCGATAGGATCTGTGTCGTCACTTAACCAAATCTGCGGATGATAATAAAGCATTCCAAGGTCATATCTGCCTCCTCCGCCTGAACATCCCTCAAACAATACATCAGGGAATTCTGTAGTCAACTCATCCAAAAGCTCATAAAGTCCGAGTACATACCTGTAGTGGAACTCTCCCATACTGTTTGCATCAAGTTTTGCAGAATATACGGCAGCCAAACTTCTGTTCATATCCCATTTTACATATGATATATTTGCATTTTTCAGGATATTTACCACCATAGCTTTTATATAATCTCTTACATCTTTTCTTGTAAAGTCAAGTACATACTGTTCTCTGCCCTTGACTCCCTTTCTGCCCGGAACTCTTATCATAAAATCAGGATGCTCTCTGTACAGATTGGTATCCTCATTTATCATCTCAGGCTCAAACCAGATACCAAGCTTCATATCTATGGCATTGATACGATCCGCCAATTCCTTAAGAGATGAACCGAGCTTTTTCTCATTTACATACCAGTCTCCAAGTCCCTTTGTATCATCATATCTCTCACCGAACCAGCCGTCATCCATAACCAGCATCTCGATACCTAGACTCTTTGCCTTTGAAGCAATATCAAAAAGTTTATCCGCATCAAAATCAAAATATGTGGCTTCCCAGTTATTTATAAGTATCGGTCTGTGTGTATGAACAAACTTTCCTCTTTGCAGGTTTGCTCTGACTGCATCATGATATGAATGTGTAAGTTTTTCAAATCCCGCATCCGAATATGTAAACGCCACCTCCGGAAGTACAAGCTCATCTCCGGCATTTAATATATATTCAAACTGCTCAGGGTGAAGTCCCACTACAAGTCTTGTCTGATTTACCTGATCCACTTCGGCTTCAATAATAAATGAACCGCTGTATACAAAGGCCGCTCCGATACAATCTCCTGATACTTCATTTGTACCTTTCTTTGCAAGAATTACAAAAGGATTTTGTTGATGGCTTGATGTACCGCGCTTACTCTCAAGTTTCAATTTACCGTGTGCAAGCGGACTTCTTTCAAACTCTCTTTCCATAGCATGTTTTCCGTGGAAATGAATCAGATCGAAATCTCCGTCTACCATATCAATACAGGCTGAGAGTGCTTTCTTAACTTTCAGAGTATTTTGTGAAGTATTTACCACCTTTACGGCTCTTGTGATAATATCATGTTTTTCAAGTACACCGTATAAAAGTTCTACCCTTATACCGCTTTCTTTATCTATGAGATTGACCTGTATACTCTCACCTTCATCCTCGCTCCATGTAAAGCCCGGAAGACCCTTAAGCTGATACTTTCCTCTTGTGATTTCACATGAGTCATACTTTAAATCAAGTACATTTGAACCGTCAGGGTGTACTACCTGTATACAATCAGCTCTGTAATCTCCGTTGCCGAAGGTCGGATACTCCTGTGGGAACACATCAAGTGAATATGTTCTGTCCATAGTCTCATAAGGATTTCCACTGAAACCTCTGTCAATACTGCTGATACGATATGACATATCGTCGGCACCTTCTATTTTTTTTCCGTACCAAGTATGGAAAAGATATCCCAACTCATCAATCTTCATCTGATATGAAGTATTCTCTGTAGAAAGTGTTATCAATTTATTATTTAATTTTATAGACATAAATACCTCTTAATTTATTTATAGTTTTCCACCTGATGTTGCTATACCTTCTACAAACTGCTTTTGGAATATCAGATACAGAATTATCATAGGTACACAGGCAAGTAGTGAAGCCGCCATAAGTTGCGGATAATTATTTGTATATTGTCCCTGCATCTTTGCAAGTGCTGCCGAAAGCGGCATAACATTCTTATTTACAATCATCGGCCACATCAAGTCCTTGTATGCAAAAACAGCTGTAAAGATACCAAGCGCAATCATTCCGGAACGAACAAGCGGCATCATTATAAGCAGGAATGTCTGACCGATATTGCAGCCGTCTATTCTGGCAGCCTCTTCAAGGTCTCTCGGAAGTGACATAAAAGCCTGCCTGAGTAAGAAGGTACCGAAAGCCGATACAAGTCCCGGGAAAATAAGTGCAAATACGGTATCAAGCATACCAAGCTTACTTACCATCAGGTACTGTGGAATAATGAATATCTGACTCGGAACCATCATCTGGAAAAGCACAAGTCCGAAGCAAAGTGTCTTTCCCGGAAATTCAAGTATTCCACCATGTTTTCGAGCATCATATCAAGCAAATCGTCTTCATTTTGAGTTATATATGAGTTGTATTGATAATAATAATCTATTGGCAATACCACTTTACTCATGTCTGAATGAAGATGCAACCACTTTGCCCCAACTCCATTCTGTCTATCCTCAAATACAATCTTTCCAAAATCTTGAATCGTATTACAAGATGAGTACTTTGCGAGTCGCTTCAGTCTCGGCAAATTTTCAACGAGTTACTGTGTATAAGACGGAAATAACTTAGCTGAAATTCCATACTCCTCAATTAAATAATGCGCAGATGATTCCGTAAATGTTTCCTCTAAACTTCTCCATTTTTCAATTATGTTTCCGGATGAGTCCATCCCATTCAAGTCCGTTAGCAGATAAATGGAAAGATTCATGGAAAGCCGTTTTAATTCTATAGTTTATGGAGCGAGCATCATTTGAATTTAGCACATACTCATCAGAAATATATCTTGTTTCTCGTATTCCTTTTCCCCAACCGGCAATATCCATTATCCGGTATAGCCTTTATGCTTACAGGAATATTACTTCTGTCTATGCCTAAATTATCTATCAGTTTCTCAGCAAACTGTTTAATATCATTGTTTGATTTAATTTGAGAAACATTAGACAGTCCGGTCATCACCTTGTAATTTATTTTAGCATTTTGCGGTACCTCATTCAATAGTTGAGCTTCAATCTGTTTCGTCGACTAAATCTTATTTCACTGTAATTTTCTTAGACATTTCATTAGACATTTATTAGACATTTTTAATTTTTTTAAGGGCATTTTTAGACCGGTTTTAGACATTTAAAAAGCGTATGAAATATCATACTCTTAATGGCAATCAAAAAAAGGCTTAAACCCTTATAAATCAAGGATTTAAGCCATATTTCAAACTGCCGCAGACCGGAATCGAACCGGTACGGGTATTTCTACCCACGGGATTTTAAGTCCCGGGCGTCTGCCTGTTCCGCCACTACGGCATAAAATAAAAGCGACCCGAATCGGACTCGAACCGACGACCTCCGCCGTGACAGGGCGGCGCTCTAACCAACTGAGCCATCGGGCCATAATATTAAGATATAAAATCTTAGCTCCCTGAGTAGGACTTGAACCTACGACACTGCGGTTAACAGCCGCATGCTCTACCGACTGAGCTATCAAGGAATATTGCCCTTAGAAAACTAAGGGCAGTGGAGCTTCAGGGACTCGAACCCGGGACCGATCGGTTATGAGCCGATTGCTCTAACCAACTGAGCTAAAGCTCCAAATTCTAGGCTTACGCCTATGACCCCAACGAGATTTGAACTCGTGTTACCGCCGTGAAAGGGCGATGTCTTAACCGCTTGACCATGGGGCCGAATACTGTGATATTTTACTCTTTGAAGAATAAATTGTCAAGTACTTTTTTATAGAAAGGAATGCACCCTCAAAACTGCCTACCAAACTACATTTCTTATAAATTTTTTCCTATCTTTTGGTTAAACCCTCGACCTATTAGTAACCATCAACTTAATACATTACTGTACTTACATCTTGGCCCTATCTACCTCGTAGTCTTCAAGGGGTCTTACTGTTTTCACATGAGATATCCCATCTTGAGGGGGGCTTCACGCTTAGATGCCTTCAGCGTTTATCCCGTCCCGACATAGCTACCCTGCCATGGAGTTACTCTCCAACAGGTACACCAGCGGTCAGTCCGTCCCGGTCCTCTCGTACTAAGGACGGCTCCTCTCAAATATCTTACGCCCACGCCGGATAGGGACCGAACTGTCTCACGACGTTCTGAACCCAGCTCGCGTACCGCTTTAATGGGCGAACAGCCCAACCCTTGGGACCTGCTACAGCCCCAGGATGCGATGAGCCGACATCGAGGTGCCAAACCACTCCGTCGATGTGAACTCTTGGGAGTGATAAGCCTGTTATCCCCAGGGTAGCTTTTATCCGTTGAGCGATGGCAATCCCACTTTTATGCCACCGGATCACTAAGTCCTACTTTTCGTACCTGCTCCACCCGTCGGTGTCGCAGTCAAGCTCCCTTCTGCCTTTGCACTCTTTGAATGGTTTCCGACCATTCTGAGGGAACCTTCGAGCGCCTCCGATACTCTTTCGGAGGCGACCGCCCTCAGTCAAACTCCCGTCTGGCATTGTCCCCGCCGGATAACGGCCGCAGGTTAGAAATCCAGCAATACAGGGGTGGTATCCCAACGGCGACTCTGCATAAACTGGCGTCCATGCTTCTACGTCTCCCACCTATCCTGTACGAGTATTACCGAATCCCAGTACCAAACTGGAGTAAAAGCTCCATGGGGTCTTTCCGTCCTGGCGCGGGTAACCAGCATCTTCACTGGTACTTCAATTTCACCGGGTGCATTGTTGAGACAGCGCTCAAATCATTACGCCTTTCGTGCGGGTCGGAACTTACCCGACAAGGAATTTCGCTACCTTAGGACCGTTATAGTTACGGCCGCCGTTTACCGGGGCTTCAATTCAAAGCTTCGTTTCCTGACTTCTCCTCTTAACCTTCCGGCACCGGGCAGGCGTCAGCCCATATACTTCACCTTGCGGTTTCGCATAGACCTGTGTTTTTGCTAAACAGTTGCTTGAGCCTTTTTTCTGCGACCACTGTTTCAAGTGGCACCCCTTCTCCCGAAGTTACGGGGTCATTTTGCCGAGTTCCTTAACAATGCTTCTCCCGCCGGCCTTAGGATTCTCTCCTCATCTACCTGTGTCGGTTTGCGGTACGGGTACATATAACACAATAGCGGCTTTTCTTGACGGCTCCCTAACCGACTTCCCTACTAATTTTCGGTACGCATCACGTTTTCCCCTTGTATGGTGGTTTTTCCTCCCATACAGGTACTTCGCTTGCCCCGGTTTTTGTCCTCCCGGGTTCGGTTTTAGTCTCCGTGTCCCCACAGTTCTGATTATATGTAGTACAGGAATCTGTACCTGTTATCCATCGACTACGTCTTTCGACCTTGCCTTAGGGCCCCTGACTTACCCTGAGTAGATCAGCTTTACTCAGGAAACCTTAGATATTCGGCCAAGAGGATTCTCACCTCTTTCTCGCTACTCATTCCGGCATTCTCTCTTCTTATTACTCCACCATTCCTTTCGGTATGGCTTCTACGCCTCTAAGAATGCTCCTCTACCAATGTATTTACTACATTCCCTAGGCTTCGGTGTTGTGTTTAGCCCCGGACATTTTCGGCGCAGGACCTCTCGACTAGTGAGCTGTTACGCACTCTTTTAATGTATGGCTGCTTCTAAGCCAACATCCTAGCTGTCTTCGAAATCCCACATCCTTTTCCACTTAACACACACTTTGGGACCTTAGCCGTAGGTCTGGGCTCTTTCCCTTTTGACTACCCAACTTATCTCGTGTAGTCTGACTCCCGTCAATCATCTAGCCGGCATTCGGAGTTTGATATCTCTTGGTAGGCTTTGACGCCCCCGCAAAAATTCAGTGCTCTACCTCCGGTAGACTAATAACGAGGCTAGTCCTAAAACTATTTCGAGGAGAACCAGCTATCTCCGGGTTCGATTGGAATTTCTCCCCTATCCACACCTCATCGCCACCCTTTTTCAACGGATGTGCGTTCGGTCCTCCATTCACTTTTACGCGAACTTCAACCTGGACATGGATAGATCACCCGGTTTCGGGTCTACATACTGACTAATATCGCCCTATTAAGACTTGGTTTCCCTTCGGCTCCGTATCTTTAATACTTAACCTCGCCTGTACATGTAACTCGCCGGACCGTTCTACAAAAAGTACGCGGTTCACCTTTCGGTGTTCCACAGTTTGTAAACATAGGGTTTCAGGTTCTTTTTCACTCCCCTCCCGGGGTTCTTTTTCACCTTTCCTTCACAGTACTATACGCTATCGGTCACTGACTAGTATTTAGCCTTGGGGGGTGGTCCCCCCTGCTTCCCTCAAGGTTTCTCGTGTCTCGTGGTACTCCGGATACTGCTGGATTCAATATATTTTCCCTTACACGGCTCTCACGCTCTTTGGCCCGCTTTTCCAAAACGGTTCAGGTAATATATCTTACTCGTATTGCAGTCCTCTACCCCGCAGTGCACGCACCACGGTTTGGGCTCTTACGATTTCGCTCGCCGCTACTTTCGCAATCACTGTTGTTTTCTTTTCCTCCGGCTACTTAGATGTTTCAGTTCACCGGGTTCCCCTCTGTACGTTATGTATTGGCGTACAGATACTTGGAGTTTATCCAAGTGGGTTTCCCCATTCAGACATCTGCGGATCACTGAATATGTGCTTCTCCCCGCAGCTTTTCGCAGCTTGTCACGTCTTTCTTCGGCTGTCAGTGCCTAGGCATCCACCCTACGCTCTTTATGTTTAACCTCTTAAATCTTTTAGATTTAGTGTTTTGTTTGTATGACACTAGCGTGTATCATACACTATGTTTAAAAATTTATTTTTGTTATTTAAAAATATTAACCTTTCGATTAATATCCTCGGATGTCTAATTATAAAATATTTATATAATTTCTCGTTTGGTATGCAGTTTTCAAGGTACATCATGCAGAGAAATTCTCTGCAAATGAGATTTGAAGATTCGAACTTCAACATCTTTCATCCTCTCCAAAGGAATATGCTGATGTTAAACCTCTTGCGGTAACACCATCATCTTGCTTCGCTCGATGAGGTGTGCTATTTTTCTAAATTCGAACTTCGCTTTCGCTCGTTCTCATTAAGAAAAATATGTATGGGCTTAAGTGGACTCGAACCACCGACCTCACGCTTATCAGGCGTGCGCTCTAACCGGCTGAGCTATAAGCCCTTATTATTAAATTTTCACCAAGACTCAAGCTTCGCTCGCTTTCATCAAGTGTTATGAGGTAACACCATCATCTCGTTTCACTCGATGAGGTGCGCTATTTTTCTAAATTCGAACTTCGCTTTGCTCGTTCTCATTAAGAAAAATATGTGGCGGCATCCACCTACTCTCCCATACCGTCTCCAGTATAGTACCATCGGCCGACCGGGTCTTAACCATCGTGTTCGGAATGGGAACGGGTGTGTCCCCCGGCGCATCGACACCGCTAAGTTTTAGCAGTACCAATCTAATTTAGTACTAAACAGTACTCACAACCCTTACTTTAACCTTCATTAGGTAACACCATCATCTTATTCGATGAGTGGTAACACCATAAAACTCACTTCGTTCGTTTTAGGTGTATTATTTTTCTAAATTCGAACTTCGCTTCGCTCGTTCTCATTAAGAAAAATATATAGAAAGGAGGTGATCCAGCCGCACCTTCCGATACGGCTACCTTGTTACGACTTCACCCCAGTTATCCTCCCTGCCTTCGGCAGCTCCTTCCTTACGGTTAGGTCACTGACTTCGGGCATTGATGACTCCCATGGTGTGACGGGCGGTGTGTACAAGACCCGGGAACGTATTCACCGCAGCATTCTGATCTGCGATTACTAGCGATTCCAGCTTCATATAGTCGAGTTGCAGACTACAATCCGAACTGAGACGTTATTTTTGTGATTTGCTTGACCTCGCGGTTTTGCTTCACTTTGTTTACGCCATTGTAGCACGTGTGTAGCCCAAATCATAAGGGGCATGATGATTTGACGTCATCCCCACCTTCCTCCGGATTATCTCCGGCTGTCTCGTCAGAGTGCCCATCTTACTGCTGGCTACTGACGACAAGGGTTGCGCTCGTTGCGGGACTTAACCCAACATCTCACGACACGAGCTGACGACAACCATGCACCACCTGTATCCCTTGTCCCGAAGGACTAGCTCCATTACAAAACTATTCAAGAGTATGTCAAGATTTGGTAAGGTTCTTCGCGTTGCTTCGAATTAAACCACATGCTCCACCGCTTGTGCGGGTCCCCGTCAATTCCTTTGAGTTTCATTCTTGCGAACGTACTCCCCAGGTGGAATACTTAATGCGTTTGCTTGCGGCACCGAAAGAGTTTACCTCCCCGACACCAAGTATTCATCGTTTACTGCGTGGACTACCAGGGTATCTAATCCTGTTTGCTCCCCACGCCTTCGAGCCTCAACGTCAGTTGTCGTCCAGTAAAGCCGCCTTCGCCTCCGGTGTTCCTCCCTAATATCTACGCATTTCACCGCTACACTAGGAATTCCGCTTACCCTCCGACACTCAAGCCAAACAGTTTCCAAAAGCAATTCATGGGTTGAGCCCATGCATTTCACTTCAGACTTGCTTCGCCGTCTGCGCTCCCTTTACACCCAGTAAATCCGGATAACGCTTGCCCCCTACGTATTACCGCGGCTGCTGGCACGTAGTTAGCCGGGAGCTTCTAGTCAGGTACCGTCATTTTCTTCCCTGCTGATAGAGCTTTACATACCGAAATACTTCTTCACTCACGCGGCGTCGCTGGATCAGGGTTTCCCCCATTGTCCAATATTCCCCACTGCTGCCTCCCGTAGGAGTTTGGGCCGTGTCTCAGTCCCAATGTGGCCGTTCACCCTCTCAGGCCGGGCTACCGATCGTCGCCTTGGTGAGCCTCTACCTCACCAACCAGCTAATCGGACGCGGATCCATCTTATACCTATAAATATTTTTACCCCTGCACCATGCGGTGCTGTGGTCTTATGCGGTCTTAGCGGAAATTTCTCCGTTATCCCCCTGTATAAGGCAGGGTTATCCACGCGTTACTCACCCGTCCGCCACTAAGTCTACCAAAATTCCATCCGAAGACTTCCTTTTAGCAGCTTCGTTCGACTTGCATGTGTTAAGCACGCCGCCAGCGTTCATCCTGAGCCAGGATCAAACTCTCATATAAAAGTTTAATCTAGCCTGTCGCTAGCTTGCATCTGTTTTCACAGATCTACTGTTTTTTTAAAGGTTTTTAAATTCTGTTCTCGAATCTAAACGTTGTTTTTGCTGAAACTTCATCATATTTTATATGTAACACCATTGCCTCACTTTGTTCGGCAAGGTGCGCTATTTTTCTAAATTCGAAACAAGCTTCGCTTGTTCTCATTAAGAAAAATATGCGAAATATGCAAAATTTTCAGGGTTGTGTGTACTGTTTAATCTTAAATTATCATGGTTCAACGCAGAAGGAGGGATTTGAACCCTCGCACCGCTATTAACAGCCTACTCCCTTTCCAGGGGAGCCCCTTCAACCACTTGGGTACTTCTGCTTGGTTGCGAGTTATCCTTCTTCTGTTTACTTTTTCGCCTTTAGGGCAAAAAGTAAGCGGAGAGGGTGGGATTCGAACCCACGCGCCCTTGCGGACAAACGGTTTTCAAGACCGCCTCGTTATGACCACTTCGATACCTCTCCGTAACTGCCTCATTATAATATCGCACCAAGCGAATAATGTCAAGCATTTATTTTTATTTTTCAAAAAATTTTACACCGGGGCAAAGCCTTGTATTTATAGACTTTTTTTCAGAATATCATCCTTATCTTCATATCAATATCAAATATATTTATTATCAAATCAGTACATATCCTCTAATACAACCTCATATACTATATCTTTATCGGCATGAAACTCCTCATCAAATTTAACGATCAAATACAGCTTACCTGTCTTATATCCCCCGCATAATAACCCATTCCAAAGCAATCATAACATTCACTCTTATCAAAATAAATATCACTAAGTTTTAATATATTTGTATCTTCGTCTTTATGTTTTTTTCTTTTATAATGTCCCTTGCTTTATTATCAAGTCTCTCAAAAATCCCTTATTATCCTTTCAATAAAGTAGCCTAAACCTGATAACACCTCATCCTCACTGTAACCGCAAAAATCAAAGTTTATCTCTTTCCCGGATATGTTACCTTTAAAGCAAATGACATTGTCATTGTTATACCAATCTCTGCCCTTACAAATATATAATAAATCCTCTTTTTTTCATATGATTGTTCACAAAAATCCTCTCATATAAGTTTTAAAAATTGCGGACAGCTACACCGTCCGCAAAACATTCTTATACAACCTTTATATTGAACTTTCTGGCTTCAACTTCACTGTCCACTTCCTTTATATCGGCACCAAGTGATGCAAGCTTGCCTTCAAAGTCCTCATAACCTCTTTTTATATACTTAATATCGTCTACAGTAGTCTGTCCTTCCGCAGCAAGACCTGCCAATACAAGTGCCGCACCTGCACGCAAATCAGGAGCCTTTAGCGCTGCCCCCCTCAATTTGCTCACACCGATAACCATAGCGGTATTACCCTCTACTTTTATATTTGTACCCATTCTTGCAAGCTCATCCACATATTTGAATCTGTTTTCAAAAATGCTCTCTACCACAAGACTGCTGCCGCTTGCAAGTGCCAGCGCGGTAGTTATCTGCGGTTGCATATCTGTAGGGAATCCCGGATATGGCAATGTCTTGATATTTGTAGACTTTTGATTGTTCTTTGCAATAACTCTTATCGCATCATCAAACTCTACAACTTCACATCCCATCTCCATAAGCTTTGCACTTATGGCTTCCATATGTTTCGGTATAACATTCTTAACTGTAATATCTCCCTTTGTGATGGCCGCGGCACACATAAAAGTACCTGCCTCTATCTGATCCGGAATTATAGAGTATCTGCTGCCGTGCAAAGCTTTTACGCCTTTTATCCTTATTACATCAGTTCCTGCGCCCTTTATATCGGCACCCATACTGTTTAAGAAATTAGCCACGTCAACAATATGCGGTTCCTTAGCCGCATTTTCTATAACTGTCTTGCCCTCTGCAAGTGATGCCGCCATCATAATATTTATAGTAGCACCTACAGACACTGTATCAAGGTAAATATCAGATGCCACCAAATCTATGGCATGAGCCTTCACTCTGCCTGACTCAATCTCTATCTCGGCGCCCAACGCCTTAAATCCCTTAAGATGAAGGTCTATAGGTCTTGATCCGATGTTACAGCCTCCCGGAAGAGCTACTTCCGCACTCTTATATTTACCCAAAAGTGCACCTATAAAATAGTATGACGCTCTGATTCTTCTTATAAACTCATCATCTACCAAAACATCCTTCACACTTGATGCATTGATTTTGACACTATGTCTGTCAAGTCTGTCAACGCTTGCACCGATAGCCTTGATTGCCTCAAGCATTACATTGATATCCTTCACATCAGGTAAATTATCTATATAAACATCTTCATCTGTCATTATGGCTGCTGCCAAGATACCAAGCGCCGCATTCTTTGCACCGCCTATAGCAACTTCTCCTACCAATGGGCTTCCGCCGTTCATTATATACTGAGCCATTTTTCTCCTCTATAAAAACAATACAATTTTTTAAAAACTTTGACCAATAAGTTACAAAAAAATCTTAATCTGTTTCTTTCTTTTTTATTACGATAGTAATTTTATCACATTACATACTAAAGGTAAAGAAACAAGAAAAGTCATTTTGCGTATTATTGAATATACTTTGCGCCTCATTTATATCTATTTTCTGTACACTTGCCGTATTTATATCATATACTGCGACAGTTTTAGAGTCATATGCAATTATAATTACAGGATTATTTATTGCGGTAAATGTAAATACCGGCTTCTTTGTTGTCACAAAATACATAGCTTCTTTAAGTGTTATACCTTGGAATCTTGTAAAGCTTTGTCATTCTCCCAATAGTTCACATAATCGGCTGCCTTTGACACGTCAAAAATTTGTATTCGCCGAAGTATCCACCATAGCTCTCACATATACCATTATTCCGTTTCTTCTGACAAATCCCATATCATTGTATGCATCCTCTATAGCCTTTGCCGGCTCATCATATATACCTGTAAGCTTGGAATTTATATATACATAGTACATTTTCTGCAAATACGCCCTGTTCAGCTCTATATTGTACAAAACATTATTGCTGTTTACAGAAAGTTCCTTTGCATAAGAAACTTCACTATCTATATACTTTGTAGTATCTACAACATAGTTTTTACATCTGAAGTTATAGGTATACGATGATACTCTGGTGTCATTTGTTATAGACTTATTACTTATAATAGTATCTTCTCCGGCTCTTGTAAAGTTTGTGCCGTCATACTGATAAAGATCTATATGCACACGATTTCCGGATACATTTATATTGTCAATATATCTGTTGTCATAAGTATACTCCTTTTGCAACTCCAAAAGATTATTGTATATACTTACCTTTTCAAAAATACTTCCGGTAGACTTTCCGTTTATTGTACTTGAAACATTCTGTGCTTCAATAGCCACAACCAGATCACTGCCTATATATCCTATCGGTAACATTACCTCATTCGCATTGTCAAGCTGCTTTGTTCTCTCCGGTAGCAAAGTTGTAGATATTAAGTCCGTCTCCGACATTCCACGAAATCAGACTTTTATCCTGACATATTGAATACTTTCCGTTTTCAAGATTCTCTGCAACCGTAACATAGTTTCCCGAGCCTATGTCCAGACCTACCACCTTATCAAGAAGTTTCAGATAAAGCATACCGCTGTCACTTAAAAAAGCCAATTCATTTACAGACTCTTTCAGGCTTGCCGCATCCACATCAACCTTTACAAATGCCAGCTTTGAAACCTTTTTATCCTCCGAATACTTTAACAGACTCACGCCGACATCACCGATATGAGCATCGTCCACATTGTAACCGTAGCTTAAAAAATACAGTCCGTCTCCAAACTTAAGCGGCAATATACTGTCATTATTACCTGCCGTATAAGCTAACTCAAGCTTTCCTTCTTTATTATCCGACAAAAACAACTTGTTATCTGCAAGGAAGGCTATTTTTTCACCGCTCTTATTTGAGATAATATTGGAAGCCTTATTTCCTACACCCAAATCAAGCTTTTTGGCATACTCAAGATTTTTTGGCAGTCTTTGATTCATAGTTCTTGTATAGTCAAGCATATACAGTCTTTGCGCGCCCGCCTTACAGATAAAATTCTCTTCTATATTATAGCTTTTTCCGTCTGCATCCGCAGTGAAACCAAAATGTATCTCTCCTATCTTTCCGTTGTAATTTACAAGTTTCACTTCTTTCTCTGACAGGGGTAAGCTTCATACCATTATAGCTCATCATCTCATAGTCGGACTTTAGTGTAACATACTCAAGCCCTCTTGCATTACCTGTACCGTCACTCCAAATACACCGTATTTTCTCTGGCATTGTTGCTGTCAAAGTTATTATTTGAAAAATGTATTTGCCATATCTATAAGCTTTTTGCAAAAATCCGTATTGCTTCTTATTATTCTTGTATAGTAATTGAATGTATTTGTTTTTTTGTATACAATCTTAATTGTAAGAAATACTCTTATTCTCTTCCATCAAGCTTGAAAGGTGCAAATCAAGTGTATCACCGTCCACCTTCTTTTTATCTCCGCTTTCTACAAGTTCATTTGTATCAAATGTTCTGATACTGTAATCATAATCCTCTATTTCGGAAATATTTGCATCTACAATCCTAAATTTGATACTGAAATCATCAAGTACAAGTGATAAAACATTATCACTTGCCATTGTATCCATCTCGTCACTGTAACCGTACATCTTGTTTATATAATAATCTCCAAGTACATTGTAAAGCCTCGGTATATTGGCATCGCTTTTTGCAACATCGTCCGTATCCGCACTACCTTTATTCTTTCTCAAAAATGAATACAATAAAAAGCCTGTCACCGCCAACAGAAAAATAAACACAAATATAATATATCTAAATTTTTAGTTTTCATAAAAATCCTTATTCATCATCATTCTCTAAGATTGTAAAAACTACAATCACAAATGCATTATACTATACTTTCAACTCTACTTAAAATAATTTTTATTAAAAAATGCCGTTTCAACAATTTTTTTCAATCGTTAAAACGGCAGTTCTTAAATCTTATTTACCTGATACAAAAGATCTTATAAAATCAAAAAGCTTCTTGAATATATTTCCGATTCTTTTTATAGGTGTCATATTGTCATCTTCATTTTCCAAATCCACTACAGCGTCACTGTCACCCTTTTTTATCTCCTGTGTTCTTAGTACAACCTGTACTGAGTTCGGCTCAGGATTTTTATCGGATGTAAATGATGTCTTTGTCGCCTCGGTATCAATCTTTAAAATATTGCTGTCATTTTCAAGTTCGTCAACCTTTTCATCCCAAACAGACTTCAAAGTATCATTTGACTGCTTTATAGTACCTGTAACTTTCAGCGCATCCAATGACTTATTTACAATCTCCATACTTGCACTAAGACTGTCCTTTTGTGCCTGCATTCAAAGTATCCTTTTGAATTTTTATACATATTGTTGATTGTATTTAGTGTATCGGCCGCCACATTTATATTGGTGTCTACAGAGTTTATTATATTGTTTGCCGTATCAACAGCCGACAATGTACTGTCGTGATATGAATTTACAGTCTTGTTAAGGGCATTCATATCATCAATAATCTCAGTCAGATTTAGAGTTGTAACCTGTATGTCATCAATCATATCGGTGGTATTGTTGGCCAGATCCTTACCTGTAAGTATGGAATCATTTATATTTTTTACGGCATTTACGCCGTCCTTTGCAATACCGGAACTTACGGCATCTATATATGCATTTGTTTCACCAAGCATTTTCCCAAGTCCCTGATACATTGCACTTGTTGAAGCCACCGCACTTTGAAGCGATCTGTAATACAGGCTTTCGGCGGTATTTCCGCTTGCACTTGATATCATATTCGCACCTGCAAGTCCTCCGTAGAGTTGTCTCAAACTTTGATCCATAGAGTAAATATTGATATTTCCTGCAGCGTTTGATGCTGTTGCAAGCACTCCGCTTCCGTCTATCATCTGCTGCAACTGCTGTGCTTTTTTCTTTGAAAGTATCAACTTGTCACTCAAATCATTCATGGAAGCTGCCGCCTCGGCTGTTTTGGCCTGATTCAAAAGATAGCCTATATGGCTTATAGAGCTGTCCACCTCTCCCATACTGTCCGTCAAATCATAAAGCACCGGCTTTAAATCACTTACTCCCTTATCTATCTTATTTATATCTTTATTAAAGTCGTTCAATGCATTCTTTGATGTCACAAGATGCGGCACCATCTGTGAGGTTGTATTTGCAAGCGAATTAAGGTTTTGTATAGCAGTATCGGTCTGTCCTGTTAAGCTGTCTCCATATGAATGTATAGTAGCCCTTGCCGACTGCAGCTCCTTTAATCCTCCGTTCAAGCCTTTAAATCCGCCTCCCATAGAATTCATCACATCAAGCAGTGCATTGCTGCTGTTATATATGGCATTTACAGAGTCCTTTATATCGTCCTTCGCATCATTTATCTCTTTTATCTTATCAAGTGAATCCATAGTTGCAGGAACCATTGCCATCATAACACCTGCACTCTCAAAGCTGTCACTTCCTATTCTTATAGTAAAATCTTTTTCCTCTCCCGGAAATGCCATAAACAAAACTACAGTATTCTTACCCAGACTCTGTATCTGAGCTCCCGGAGCTTCCACGCTTAGATTCTTTGTCATATCCACATCCGTTCCAAGCATAAGAATCATATTGTTGTTTAAATAATCAGACTTTGTCTTTACAGGCTTTGCATTTATATTTATCTCAATCATACCTGATGCGCCTGCCAAGTTCTCAGCCTTTGTAGGAACACCGTTTAACTTATATGATACATCAAAATTCCAAGGAAGTTCCAAATCGTTTGATTTCGGAGTGACCTCATAGTAAAACTTTTTAGAACTGTCAAGTGATGAAAAGCTCACCTGATTTGCATCAAGTTTCGGTGCGTTGTCTGAAGTCATATTTATAACATTGCTGTAATCTCCGTAGTCACTGAAATCGGTATAACCGTTTAAGCTGACTCCCTTTACAATGCTCAAATCCTTTCTTGCGCCATAATAATCCAAGTTTGTATATACCGTTTTCATCGACAGTTACCTGCGGTGCACTCGGCAAAACCCGATAACATATTCAAAGATGTCATCAAAACAATCTGTGAAACCGCAACTCCCATTTTAGTCTTCCTTAATATATTTCTTTTAATATTCTTCTTATTCATCCTAACCGCCTCTATTTTACTATTGCTTTTTCTATGGAAGTGATTATACTTTTAAGTACATTTATGTACAATAGTTAATTAAATGATATTAGTACTTTAAGCAACGATATTTTATTATCTGTTTATAAATATCAAATTTAATTGTACAATATATTTTGAGGGATTATGAACGAACAAACATTGGACAGACGAGTAAGGAAGACCAGAGCACAGCTTTAGAAAATGTCTCAGCACATTGCTTGAGACTAAAAAAAGTCCAAAACATCACTGTAAAAAGAATTAGCTCAGATGGCGGATATAAACCGCGGAACCTTTTTATCTGCACTACAAGGATGTATACGATCTGCTTGACAACATTCAAAAAGGATCTTTTTAAAAGATTTTGAAAGTATTCTTACCTCTATAGCTCCGGATACCGACAATCTTGTTCCTTTTATTGAGGCGCTGTTTTTATTCATATATAAGAACAAAGATATGTCAAAGATATTTTTACATGAGGATTTGGAGCAAGCTTTTTCAAGTGAGCTGAGAAGTAAACTTCGTGTATGTGTTTTTAATAAGTATAAAGCATTTATCAAGCAAAAAGAATATGCCGTACTTTGAATTGTACTACGATTTTTATCATATCGGGAACTGTGGGTCTACTTGTCAGATGGGTTGACAGTGAATTTGAGATGTCTCCTCACGAGCTGGCTGTACTTACAAACTCCTTTATACAGAGCGGACTTACAAATATTATCGCATAGAAAAAGGGCTTATGATTATTCATAGGCCCCAAATTTTTATGCTTCTTCTTCAAAATGCTTTCTTGCAAAATCCATATCCTGTACTATCTCCATAGTTCCAAGGTATTTCCCGTTCTTATCTCTCACCGCCATGTACTTTATAAGCATATCCTTGCCGTTTTTATTCAACCATACAGATACTCTCATCCTGTGTTCCCGATTTGAAGCTGCCGATGATTTCTCTTACCATAGGTTCAATCTTCGGCGGATGACATGAATACACATCTCTGTCAATAGCCATAAGAGGCCTTTTAAATGCTTTCGGAGCATCATTTTCATTAAAGAAGCGATTAATATCGTTCTCATCCACAAATGTAATCTCAAAAGGCATGGTATTAAGCATTGCAATAAGCTGCTCTTTTGTAAAATGTCCTCCCGGCAAAACTATCTCACCGTCTATATCGTCAAACTCTCTTTTCAAATTTCTCTGCAAGTTCAAAACTTTTCAGGCACCACACCCAAACAATTTTCATAGTCCTTACTGTCAAGATATATTTATCCAGTCTTCAACTGTAAAATTGGTCGCACAGATAGGAAATAATATTTTCCTCCTTATAAATCATCTCCTTTTGCTCTTGTCAGTACAGCTTTTATATCTTCTACCCACTTCTCATCCTCTTTATCAACGGAAAACAGTCTTGCAAGTTCGTCCCTTATCTCGTCATCCACAGACCACATTACGGTTGCAGGTCCTGTGACATTGTACTTCGTCTTTAAAAGCGGGTATAAAGATCTCCCTTTTTCGCATAATGTATTGAAAGTTCCCTTTATCTTTTTTTCAAAAAGTTCTCTGTCTACAGTATTATTATCAAGCTTTTTCAAACTCATCTATATAACTTTCAAGATTCTTATTCTCTTTTGTGAAAGTATTAAGCGGATGCCCTACAGTATCTACAAGTTCCTTTGTATCCGCCCCGCACCGCCTGCAAGGTCCAATGTCTTTTTCTATCTCACTTGTCTCATTCTTAGTAGAACCGTGAAACAGTGCCGAATGAACATCACAAAGTTTTTTTGCACCTCCTGATAAAGGCATTCCCTGACTCCATAAGTTCCTGCTCGGCTTTCATTATTTCACTTGAATCTACAGACTCAAACCTTTCTTTAAAATCTTTTTGAACGGACTCAAGTGATTCACCGTTTGAAAGTCTCAATAGATATTGCTTTATAAGCTCGGTACTGTTTGCATCATCCTTTGGCAAATCCGAACCTTTTTTTGCTGCTTTTAGCGTATCTTCCGCTTTACTTTCTTCAGAGTCTCCCTCTATCTCATAACCGTGTTCTATAAAGACTTCTTTTTATCTTCTCAAGCGGAATCTTTTTCATCTTTGAACCCTTGTTCACTGTAATAATTCTGCCCATAGAATTCAACATCACAGGATTTTTTATATCCGCAAATCCCAGGCTTGCAAATATATCAATAAAATCAGGATACTCCTTTGCAAGTTCATAAACCGGTTTATCTAAATCAAGTATTTTACTCATATATTTCTCCTTCTCATCTAAGTTAGTATATCCTAATTATATTATTATAGAAGAATTTTTCAGTATTATTTGTTACAAAAATATTTTTATAAAAGGACCCGCACATAAGCGCCCGGCCTAAAATGTATCTATTTTTTTATTCCGCATCAATGCCGTACATATTGCAAAGTGCCGCAAGTCCGCCCTGATAACCGCTACCTATAGCATTGAACTTCCACTCGTCGCCGTTTTTGTACAGCTCTCCGAATACTACAGCTGTCTCTATTGAGAAGTCCTCTCCAAGGTCATATCTTAAAAGCTCTTCACCTGTATTCTCATCAAAAATTCTTACAAATGCGTTTGAAACCTGACCGAAGTTCTGTCTTCTCGCCTCAGCCTCGTAGATAGTAACGGTAAATGCAATCTTTGTAATCTCAGCCGGAACCTTTGACAAATCAATCTTGATCTGCTCGTCATCTCCGTCACCTGCACCTGTAAGGTTATCTCCAAGGTGGGTTATAGCACCTGAAGGGTGACTGAGATTACCAAAGAATACAAAATCATTCTGACTTGAAACCTTGCCTGAATCCGTAAGACAGAATGCTGCCGCATCAAGGTCAAAATCCGAACCTGTATCATATGCGTTTGTGTCCCATCCAAGACCTACCACTACATTCTTAAGACCCGGATTACCCTTTTGTAAGACTTACTTTTTGTCCCTTTTTAAACTAATTGGCATACTAACCTCCTGAATATATAATATTGTTGTCTGTTGTATACAACAATACATTATTTTCACTAATTTCTTTGCTTCAATGATATATCAAATATAGCTTTTTCAATTAGTCAATAATAAATTAAGAATGTTGTAACTATATTACAGTAGCACCGAAAAGGCATAAGTGACAGCTTTGCAAGTTTGAAAAACTGCTTGCCGAAAAGGAATACCAATTATCGTAATACAAAGCAATATACCGACAAACGCATGAGCAAACGCCATCCATATACCGATAAAAATCAGCCAAATGATATTTGCAAGAAAGCTGAATCCGCCTCCGCCGTATATTACCTGCTTGCCGAAAGGACAAAATGCCAAACCTGCAAACTTAAAGCACTGAAGCCCGAGAGGTATACCGATAACGGTAATACAGCATAAGCATCCGGCAAGTATCCAAGAAATACCGCTTAAAAAGCCTCCAAAAATCAGCCACAAAATATTCCCTAAAAGACTCATAAAAACTCCTTAAAATAAATAATTCAATCTATGCCTATATGTAATCAATCAAAGACTTCTTTGAAACCTTACAAATAACACCTTTCTCAGTCTTAAAGACTACCTTCACAGTTGCACTCTCACCTATCTTATCGTACAGCCTGCCTGCACTCATAGACTCCCCTATTACAGTATACGGGCTGTTCGCCACATAACCTATCTTGCCTATGCCCTCACAAAGCACCTTTATAGCTTCCTTGTCAAACTCGTTGTCAGGCTCCTTCTCCAATACAAGCTTCATACCCCTTTCCAAAAATCCATCTCCGAAGTAGTGCCTTGTCCCTGTCAGTGTGATATAAACCTTTCCCATAATCTTCTCCTATCGAATATTTTTTATAGCCAAAAATATATCATTTAAGCTGTCCGTTAAAAATACCCCTCTAAGATATTATTCGTATTTTTTCAAAAATTCCTTTGTATACTCCTTTATTTCATCCACCACTTCCTTAGGTGAAATAACAGTCACATCCTTTCCGAGGCTGAAAATCCACCCGAAAAACTGCAAACTTACATTGATATCCGCTACCAACTCGCTGTAGTCTTCATCAACTTTCATAAAGAGTATATCTTTTCCGAATCTGTCTATAAATACTCCACACATATGATTTGCAAATCTGATACATACCTTTTTCTTGTCTCCATGATACATACCGAAAGTCGCCTTTGAGTACTTTGCCATATCGAAGTTTTTGAACTCTTCTTTACCGGCTCTTTCCTCTTCACATATACATATGTTCATCATCTTGTCTACACGATAATGCTTTATTTTGTAATCCCAATCGTCAAAGGCAACCATATAGTAGTTTTCATCATCCCAAAGTAGCGCCCACGGACTGACTGTAAAAAAGCTGCCTCCGTGCCTTGCAACCAGTTTTTTATCAATATCCCATTTATAGTACTTGAATTTAATCTTTTTGTTTTTATTGATTGACGTGTGTATATCGTCCACATTGTAATACACACTCTCATTCATAGTCTTTACACGGTCATTTATAAAAATCTGCCTCTGCAACTGCTTTGCCTGATACTCACTTACAAAGTTTTTCACTTTTGCAATAAGTATCTTTGACTTCTTTTGTGTAATAAACTTGGCCGACTGCACGGCATCTATTAAAAGCTTGACCTCCGCCAGCTCAAACTCTCTGCCTGCTATATGGTAAAAAGTCTCTCTGCCTTTTTGTTCTTTTAATATTTCAATGCCGAATTCTCCCATATCCTTAAAGTCTTCATAGATACTCTTTCTTTCGGCACTTACACCACATCTACCAAGTTCATCAAGTATCTGTGCCATAGTCATACTGTGCTCATCATCAGTCTTTTCGGACATTATCTTCATAAGGTATGTAAATTTGAACTTTTGATTGCTCCCCCTTGCCATAATGACTCCTTTATCTTTATTATACTTCTATCCCGCTCATTATCTCTCCGATAGGGGCATTCACATAAAGTTCGGCATTCACCGCCTTTGCGGTATCCGACTTATTGATTACTACAAGATGCTTTCCTCTGAAATAGTCGATAAAGCCTGCCGCCGGATATACCACCAGTGACGTTCCTCCTATAATAAGTGTATCTGCCGCTGCTATAGCTCTTATAGCAGAATTTATTACATTACCGTCAAGTCCTTCTTCATACAGTACAACATCAGGCTTTATCATACCGCCACACCTGCAATAAGGTATTCCTTTTGAATCCTTTACATATTTTGCATCATAGAATTTGCCGCATTTCATACAGTAGTTTCTATGTATGCTTCCATGCAGTTCATACACAATTTTGCTGCCTGCAGCCTGATGTAATCCGTCAATATTTTGTGTCACCACAGCCTTAAGTTTCCCCGCCTGTTCAAGCTCCGCGAGTTTATTATGTGCGGCGTTAGGCTTTGCATCAAGGCACATCATTTTATCCTTATAAAACTCATAAAAGACTTCAGGATATTTCATAAAGAAACTGTGACTTACCACCTGTTCGGGAGAGTACTTATACTTTTGATGGTAGAGTCCGTCCGCACTTCGAAAATCCGGAATACCGCTCTCGGTAGACACACCTGCCCCACCGAAAAACACTATATTGTTACTGTCATCAATTATTTTTTGAAGCTTAGTCTTTTCATTTTCATACATATAAACACCCGCTTTCACCTACAAATACTTGTACTTAATATTAATGTCCCTTTATGTTTTTCTTTTCTTATACTGTTTTAATAAAAATCTCTTAAGTTCATCCGCCTCTTTTTCTTCTCGCCTTCTTACCTTACTTTCCTTCTTATTCTGTTCATGTTGCGATTTTAATGCAAGTTGCGATTTTGTTCCTATACCGGATACTTGCATCTGCTTTCTTACATCACGTTGAGCTTTCTTCGGATTTGTTTTGTCTTTCTTTATCTTTTTGTTTCAACAGCAGGGCTGAATACCAAACTGTAGTAATTTTTTATTATGTAGTCTAATACCTCATAGCCCTTAGGCTCTGCACCGAAAGTTACTTTTGATACAATAAGAAAGTTGTTTTCAACATGCTCAAACACACCTACCCAAAACGGATTTTCAAAAAACACAGTTAACTTGACATTTATATCATTCATTGCCATCCCTCCAATTTCTTTACAAAGAACGGACAACCCGGAGGGGCAGGTTACTTACCCTATATAATTATAGGACTGCCGGGCTACCTACCGGCTATAGCACAATAAATGTACATTGCGTTTTTATCTTTGCTTATATAATCAAGATTAAACTTGACTGTTCGCTATTATTTTCTCATATAATAAATAGTTATTCAATAAAAATCAAACTTTTATAAACAACAAAAAACGATAATGACAAGCATCTATCACAAGTCATTACCGCCAAAAATGTTCCCTGCGGGAATCGAACCCACAATTACAGCTTAGGAGGCTATCGTTATATCCATTTAACTAAGAGAACTGCTATTTGAATTTCCACAACATAAAAAAAGTATACAACAAATGTACACTTCTTTCAAGCTGTTTTTAAAACGGCAACCGTTAGCCGCCGCTATAAAAACTATTTAAGTTGCTTATGTACACCTCTTTCAAAGAAGGAATTCGTCTCACTGACCACTACTCCGCTTAGCGCAATCAAAGCTATAAGATTCGGTATTGCCATCAGTCCGTTACATATATCGGCTATAGTCCAAACCGCCTGAACGGTCATATAAGGTCCGATAAAAATACAGGCAATATAAATCCATCTATATAGATAATTGCCTTAGGCTTATTTCCTATTATATATTCAAGACATTTCTCGGAATAATAATCCCAACCTAAGATAGTGGTAAAAGCAAAGAATACCAAACAGATCATAAGTATAAAAGCCGCTACTTTATCAGGGAAAGGTAATCCCATCTGAAATGCCTTTGTAGTGACAGCCACTCCTTCAAGTCCCATGTCCCATGCACCTGTAATAACTATTGAAAGACCTGTCATTGTACATATAATAATGGTATCTATAAAAGTTCCAAGCATTGAGATAAGTCCCTGACGAACTTCTTCCTTTGATTGTGCTGCAGCCGCTGCAATCGGTGCACTTCCAAGTCCGGCTTCATTTGAGAAAAATACCTCTTGCAATTCCCTTTTTGCATAGCAACGATCATAGCTCGAACATACCGCCGCCAAAGGCTCTAAGTCCGAATGCTCTCTCCACTATCTCCACCAATGCGGCAGGTATCTTTGTAATGTTTAATCCAAGTATAATAAGAACCACCAAAACATATACAATCGCCATAAAAGGAACTACCACCTGCGCAACATTTGATATCCTTTTTAATCCGCCGATCAAAACAAGTGCCACAAATACGGTAAGTATAATACCTGAGATAACAATTGTAACTGAATAATCTCTTCCGAACAGATTTATATAATGTACACTGTCAGCATCAAAAATTACCTACAGCACTTGTAATACCGTTTATCTGTGTAAAAGTACCTATACCGAAGAGTCCGACCATTATACCGAAAACGGCAAAAATCTTTGCAAGCCATCTAAACTGCTTTCCCATTCCGTTCTCAATATAGTAAAAAGGTCCGCCTATTATATGTCCGTCCTTTTTCTACAACTCTGTACTTTTACCGCAAGCAGACATTCCGCATACTTTGTTGCGGTTCCTACTAATGGCAGCCATCCACATCCAAAAATAATGCTCCGGGACCGCCTGAAACTATTGCCGTTGCTGACACCCTACAATATTTCCGGTTCCTATTGTAGCTGAAAGTGCAGTACAAAGCGCTGCAAAACTTGATACTTCGCCGTTTCCGTCTTCCTCATCTGATGAAAAACATATATCTGATTGCAGAGGAAATCTTATTATTTGCAACCTCTAAGTCTTACAGTCAAAAATACACCTGTTGCCAAAAATCAAAATGATAAGCGGCAATCCCCAAACGAAATTGTCAACCTTTCCCAAAAAGTCAGTTATAGTATTTAACATATATTACCTCTCCTTATACTTTAGTATGTTAACACATTACAGTAAAATATGCATCTATTTTTACATTCTTGAAAGCAAATATTAATTTTTCTTTTTCGGTTGACTAAGCCGCTTTAAGCATTATAAAATTGCATTTAGACTAAATTTTGAAGAAAGAATGGAAGAATATGAAACTTATCAAAAAATATGTGCAGCATTTGTTGTAATGTCCACACTGCTTGCTAACACAAGTGTAAGTGCCTATGCAGCCTTACCTGTGGAAAAAGCTTTCCGTATCAAAAACACAAATCACATTATACTTATTGTCGGACATAAGAACAATAAGAATAAGGTGACCGTAAATGACTATACCAAATCAAGTGACGGCAAATGGACCAAAAACTGGTATGTCAACGGTATCGCGGTACCAACGGTATATCTACCCAAAAGAGTGAGGGAGATAAAAAGACTCCTGAAGGCGTATTCAATGCTATGTTTGCCTTTCGGACTTAAGGACAATCCGGGAAGCCTGCTTGAATACAGAAAGATTGGCGACGGTGACTACTGGGTTGACGACTCAAACAGCGCCTACTATAACACTTGGGTAAATACCTCCCAAAGTGAAGAAAGACTGGGCTTCAGCCGAGGACCTTAGGGCGTAGCTTATCCTTTCACAACCATGCTTTGGCACTGAACTATAACACCGAAGCCGTACCGGTAAGGGCTCCAGCCATCTTTATCCACTGTACAAAGACTGACAATGATACATCATCTGCAGGTTGTATAAGAATCCCTGAAGATTATATGAAAAAGCTTTATAAACGGCGTAGATGCCAATACAAAGATCGTGATAATACAAAATGTAGATAAGCTGTTTCAACTACTATAAAAAGACGTACCGATTCGGTACGTTTTTATTTAAAAACATTATTCTCAATAATCTGAAAATATACTTTTTAGCATTTCTCCACTTCATCGTCAGACAGACCATAATTTTCCTGAACGACCTTTATATTCTCATAAATCTCTGCCAGCTCCTCCTGATCTCTTCTCTCATAATCCATGGAGTCTGCAATATTATGTTCATATAAAATCTCATCTATCTCCTGTCTGGCAATTATATTAAAATCATCCTTTACAAGTTTTCCGTTTTCATCCCTGAAAAATCCACTTCCCACAGGCGAGTTCAAAAAGGAATAATGTCCATATCAACATTGGCAACGGCATTTAGAGTATATACTCCGCATTTTCAGGATTTTGACATATATTCTTCATCCCTCATCTCCTGCAGTAAATCTCCAGCCGCTGTCACCGTCATGATCTCGCATATTCTCTGCACATATAACCAATCTTCTCACCATCTACCATTATTCTGTCTGATGCTATACAACCATCCGACCATCTGTGTGAAAAAAGTTCTTTTTATATCTTCAGGGCTTTATATAATACTTTTTGTTCATTGTAAATTACCCTATATTAATTTTCTAAAATTTCTTCATTATTTCGCTTATCTCAATTGTTTTAAAAGGCCATAGTTCCGATTCATTCGTAATATCATCATGAAAATGCTCAAGTGAATCAGCAGTCGAGAGTACTCCCAAACTGTAAGGTTTTAGTTTTACCTTACCTATTTTCCTTAAATATGGCAGTAACGCACCCAGATCCTTATGATTAAACCAGCAATCCGTTTCAAGTACAAACTCCGTGTTCATTTTCTTATAAGCAATACTGCTGTTAATAAAAATCATCTATAGTCTGTTCTGAATTTTTGCAAGGTTCTTGCACAGCTATATGATATTCTATCTTTCTCGGCCTTACTTCCAGATCCGAAATAAAGCAAATGCCATATTCATGCTCAAACTTTATTGAGATAACATCTCCAAGTTCAAAATACGGTTCTCGCCTTTTTCGTGGCTTGGGCTTTTTAATCGGTCTTAGATTTTCACTTTGAATCTGCTCAGCTAATTTATTTAAAGCTTTTTGCCTTGCTTTTATCGCCTTTTCGTCTATCTCGTTCCATAGTTTGCTTGGTCCTTTTGATATAATTTCTAAGGCTTTATTTTTTATATTTTCATCCTGATTTCCTATCTTCCAAAGTGCATAGGCAAGAGCTGTCCAATATATTTCCTTATAAAGCTCTGTCTGTACAAAAATTACCTCCTCATTCAACCAATCTTTTTGATAATATCTACATCTGTGCCGTCTTTATAGTGCTCTATAATATCGTTATAAATATCATAGGCATCATCACTGTCTCATTATCTTTACTCCATCTATTGCCATAGTTTTCCTCACAAATTATCCGATGTGATAACCGCAGTTCTTATAATATTTATCTAAAACAACTTACTTAATATAGTTTTCGGTATACACATCATTACTGTGCGCTCAGGGTCTACCACCTGACAAAAATCTTAAATCTCCAACTGCACTGATAAGCATACCTGCATCATTAAATGATAATCCCAGCT